>JGI24158J21664_10002053_pt1 | contig 23888 bp, 22 predicted proteins | sample Ectturendosymbi3_FD_21664 | JGI IMG/M metagenome (IMG submission 21664) | reverse complement strand
TACTCATTCTGTAAGTTTGAATTTCGGGTCTAAATCGGATTTTAACATAAATGTTAATGTTAGGCTTGTGATTTCGAGTTCGGGCTTGTGATTTCGAGTTCAGGCTGCAAATTGAGGCCCGTTCACAACTCTGGGTTGCGGGTCATCTTCATTTTGACAAAGGCTTGCAGTTTTGCTTCATGGAAGATTTTGACATAGGTTACGTATTTTAATATTTTGTCTAAATAAAATGCGAGATTGAAACAAATGACAAAAGACGAGAGATTGAACCAATGGAAGCCAAAAATCTCATGCAAACCCAGCTCAAAATTTAGTGAAGTGTTCCACCTTAAAATGTCTTTCTTTCCTTTGTACACAAACTTGTTCCGCATTGCCCGGTCGTGCGAGAACTTTTATCATTTGCCGCCCTACCAATTTTTATTGCTTTGCCTATTTGCCAGCGTAAGTAGGAAGAAACCACTACTTCAAAGTCCGGGTTCATGAGCGTAAAGGGCACTCAAAGTTGCACTGCAACTTAACTAGGCAAGGCAAAAATTGTGAATGTCATTTAGCACACTCGTTCCAGTTTATCATTATATTGGGCGGCTATAGGCTTCTACTTCGTCAATCAACTATGCGCATTATATATTGCGTTTGATAAGTGTTTCTACGTCTGTGGTGAGCTAGTTGTAAAATCTTTGTGCATTAAAATTCAAACTAATAAAGAAGAGTTTACATCCAAGTCCATGCATAAAGAACTATAAAATTGGATTTTGGGGGAACTTTGGGCAGGTGCCTCTCTTGTATTGCGTATTGCGTCACAAAGCAGATAGCTGATCGTGCGTCCAAACGTTACCAAGACCGCGTCTGCGCTTATGGTTACCAAAAGTGAGAAAGGTAATCAGTTTATATTAGCAGTTTTCTCCAAGTCAGTTGTTTTTCGAAAGAAAATGCCGTTGATTGCTTTGCAAGTTCAATTCGCTTGCCAGTTCGGTTTGATTGACATAATTTTGCATTCGCACTTGCGCTCTCGGCTCGGATCTTCATTGTAGAATTTCCGCCTGAATTGCGAGTGGTACTGGTATAGTGGTACACTGTCTAATGTCTACCACAGTAGCATGCTGTTTATTGCCGCCTTTTTGATATTCATATAATTATTCTGCTGAAACATCTTCAGAAAAAGGTCGTGATACGGTTGACTGAGCACAATGACGTCGTAACACCATTGCTCACAGGACCCCGCGCCTAGGTTTTGCATTGGGCCCCGCACTTGTTAGGGCCGGCCCTGGTTACAGATATAAGAACATCCGCACTGAGCCACGTTATGCTCAACAAAGATTGCAGAATTCGTGCCGAAGTATCCAGATGAAATTCAAAATAAACTCCTAAAAATCAACATATGCATTCTTAACGGATGTGAAAGAAGTGACTTGACTAAACATTGAAAGAGCTTAAAGAGGTCACTTTTAGTTCTAACCTCTTCAAGTATGTCTTGAACTTTTCGTTCTTCGGCATCTTCCACAGCTCGTATCAAGTGAGCCATAAGTTCGTTAAGATCGCTGTTGCCTGTAAAAATATGTCTTAAAGTTAGCAATAATTACTTCAGTGACGAAAATCCTTGCAACACAGCCGTTTTCCGCTTGGTAAAACTTGCATTTGTGCAACACTCATGAAACTGTAAAGGGCTAGCATAAGTAACAGCAAGTAACGTTACAATCCACGACAAAGTGCATTATAGGACAACACCTGCCTTTCTGCTGAAAGAGAGTTACGCAGAAATGAAGTAAACAGCCTGGGGCTTCTTTAAGGATTGAATGCTCGTCCTGTTCAGCAAATGTAAGGCAGGGTACAGTCTTTTAAAAAATTTCAACGGCGATATAACATTGTAACCACAAAAACAGATGTAAGTCGAATGACGAACAGCAAATATTTCACTTTGATGAGAAAAACGTTATTTTGAAACAGTGCTATTCGCGCAATGCTAAACCAACATCCATCTGCAACGGTTTAACTTCCACAAATCTGGAGTAGATCCCATTTTCAACTCGCAACATGCTTCGAACTCCATAATAACCCTAAACAATGTTTACTAGTCCCAAACACTCATTTTAAACATCAAAAACTTGCCTTGTATGATGGAAGTGACCTCACAGGATCGGCCCTTTCCGTAAGCCAGAATGAGAACCGGAAAGCTGTCTTTGGCGATACGACGAATCGTATCGGCAACACTCGATCCCATGAACTGGGAACAAGTTTGCAAAAACCTGCACAAAAATGTGATTGGCCACAAACGCAACGAATAAATGAAATTCAAAACGTGTTAATTACAGCATCAAATGTTATACCGCAGGAATCCAAGATGCATATCTACACAGACTAACGTTTGCAGCATGGAGCAACTTAATGTTGAATTTTTAGGACTGGTTTTGTTTCAAACACTGTGAATACAGCTCAAATCTTTCACTTAACATTGACTGGATATAAAGTCCATGACACGTAGACCTAAAATCGTTATCTACATTTTGATAATCTGAAACTTTTTGTCAGACACGCAAGAGGTGCATCTTGGGGAAGAAAATACTGTGACTGTGACCGAAGTACCCCTAGCTGTCCCAGATTGTGACTGAAGTACCCCTATGACTGTTGCCGAAGTAACCTTAGCTGTCAAGACATGAAAGTTGGGAAGGCTGCAGGTTTTTATGAAACCCAACGTGAAATGCTTAAAGATTTGGATGGAATTCTCTGGTTAACTCGTGTGTGTTCCAGGTCGCATTGCCATCTAGAAATACCGAAATGTTGGCTGACAGGGGGATCATCTCTATGCACAAGAGAGAAAGGAGGTAAAACACGAGCTCACGGACCATTTCCATCCTTATCCGTCGTGGAAAAAGGCATGCCAAATGCCTTGAAAAAAGATGCAAAGAGAAAACTGAACCCAATCTGGTGGATATTCAGTGAGATTTTCGTCCTGGCAGTAGCACCTAAGACCAAATCTTCATTCTTCAACATATTTTTGAGAAATCTTGCGAGTATGAGAAAGATGTTTATGTTTGCTTTGTCCACCTCGAAAAGGCGTGCAACCGAGTTCTTTTACAAACGGTCTGGGAGTGTTGCAACAGTACGGTGTTGATGGCCACCTGCTACTGACCGCCTATCTCAGTGGTTCCCAACCTTTCTGGGCTTGCGGCACCCTACAGAAGACAATTATAATTTGCGGCACCCAGTGGGGAACCCATACAAATTTGCTTCAAGTTTTGATGACAGCTTGAAAATGTATTTTTAATGGCATAGTAAAAAACGCATTAGCTCGCGGCACCCCTAAGCATTGCAAATGGTACCCAGGGTTGCGAACCACTGGCTAGTCATTGTATTTCCTCCTCAGGAGTTCACTGGCTAGTCATTGTATGTCCTCCTCAGGTGTCTAGTCATTGTATTCCTCCTCAGGAGTTTGAGTCCGTGTCGGCAACGTTGAGTCAAAAGTGTTCACCGTGGGTGTTTGACTCCGACCAGCGCAAAGAGGTTGGCAAGACGTGTCCTATCAACTACACCAACAGGAATGCTACCCTGTGCCGACCAAGGACTATGTGACATGACTACATTTTCGACCGGCTTGGTTGCGCTTTGATGTGGAGTCAACTATTGGAGGTTGCTGAAAACTGTGAGGTATTTCGAGATCTGCAAGGGCTGCCCCCAAACTCGAGTGGGCATCTACTACTTTTGAGGCCTCCTGGGAGTGGGACTGTTGCACCCTCGAGGAAAAGGGGGTGTGAAAAATGAATGAAGTGCTTCCACAGTAGCATTTACAAGGGCTACTGCCCCCACGACCTTGCCGAGATGAAAAGCGGGTGTGAAAAGTGAGCAAAATAAGTATTAGAACAAAGTGACCTATGATCACACCAAGAAAATAAAAATAATGTCTGGCGTAAGGCGTAACTGTAACAGATGCTTTTCGGGCCTTGTCAATCGTCTTCTCATACGTCTATAGGTGTCACTGTTTACTTTCATCGTCAAAATTTATCACATTATCACCATCACAACTACCAATCATAACGCATACGCTTTTTCCGCTACCGTTTCTTTAAGCGAGCATTGCCGTTTTACCGGTGCTGCTACATGGTTTCGCGCCGTGAACGTATTGGGTTTACGGCAAACAACAACTATGTCATAGCGAAACGTGCATTAGCACTTCCGTGCGTCACCGACCAGACGGAAATGCTAAGAAAATATCGCTAGAGTTGGCAACTGTGACTGAAGTGGTGGATTACTTTAGTTAAATTTAACCCAATGCTCCAACCACTCGGGTGTTCTCTGGCGTAATTTTACAGGAAACGAGGACAAGATGCAAAGTATTTGCAGGTTACCAAAATATACTCCACCAAGTACATTATCAAGTATTGCTCAAATTTCTATTGCAGACAAAATTGATATCCACAGATAGTGCGGTTTAGGCAGCAAAATCGTACTGGAGTAAAGACGAAAGAGCAAATCACTTTGAATATTAAACATACTTTTCTTTGTTATAGTCCGAGGTGACGTCCCACGCCCAAGTGACATAATGAGAAGAAAGGTATGCGATAATAGCATGGTTTGCCAACAGCTGACTGCAAAACACGTTGCTTTGAATGCTGCCATCATGATGAAGATAAACAGCTGAAATATACACACAAATATCAGGCTGACCAGGAAGAGTCAAAACCATCAAATGGTTGTTATGTTCTTTAATCAGCACAAATAAAACGAAGTAAGTTCGGTATTCCAATTTCTTCTGATACTACGGCCTACAATCACTGGTTATGAGCAACAGCTTTAACTTTTTCACGTCATAAACAACCACATGGCAGCACCCTTGTGTCAAATATACTGTATGTTTAAAGATTTTTTAAACAAGAACCAGTTTTATTCCCAAGACTAAAGGCGATTTTAGATAAAATAACACCGATAGCGCGAACCACAGTGATCAACTTCGCGTGATCCTTATTATTCCGGTTTAGATGAAGCAATACGCAAGCTCAGAATTTGTGTAACATCAAATTATGCGCTGCTCAAATTTTACAGTTTATAAACGATGTCAGTGGAAAATCTAACAAAAAATGTGCGTAAACATTCCAAATTCACGGTTTCTAGCACAATGCAGTATGGTGCTTACCTAGCAGCTTTCTGTGCCTTGCTTCACAGCCGAATGCTTCTTGTACAGCAGCAGGCAGATCATCTGCGTAGAAGAAAGGCGATTCGCCGTAGCGGGACACAAACTCTGTGTGGAATTGCTCTTGCGCTGGCACAACATCGTCGGCTCGTTCGGGCACTGTGGGAACAAATCATCGACTAGGAAACAAAGACAGCGTCAAATAAAAACGGGCCGTTTTAAATCCTCTTTCAAATAAACAGTAGTTTCAAAAAGACATGTTCTACAGATCTTAATTTGGTTCGAGAACACTTTTTACTCAAATTGACTGATGAGACTGAAAAATCGACGCCGTGACCGGCTGTAGATGGAGGCGTGACAACGTCCCATCTGCCCTAGTGGGATTGTCATACAAGCGTTGTGCGCTGGCCATAAATAACAGACCGCCTGAACGTTACGAAGGTTCGTGTCCACAGCGGTTGTCTGTTCTGCGATTCATTGATGAGAACACAAAGGTTGAAATATTTTACAAATTATTTCATATGAATTTATGATTGAATTTTTTTTCATGTGAATGTAGGCCTTTCCAAAATTGCGTGAAGATAAAAAAAAAAAGTTCGAACCACATTCTGTCGAGGAATATTGGCGCACACCTCAGAAATCCTGAATTGAAACGAAAAATTTTAAAAAGAGCACGAATCGGCTAAGGAAACCAAGCGATACTGCCGGAATAATGTTGGCATCTCATCGACTCTGGAAGCGTCGTGGCACCAACACTGTGAAGCTGAGCGATGGAGCGAAACTTTTCTACTCCTGTGTTGAGTCAACACTGCCTGCCCAGGCTGGGGCGGGACTATCCCGCAAGTCGCCTGCTGGCAGGCTGTGTTGATCAATGGATCCCACTGCGAAGAATGTGCATGTTCAGGTTGATAGAGCTCTCCCAGCGTTCAATACAGGTATTTGGCCCAAACTCAACTGCACTGCTGCCTGAATTCGTGGAAACTAAGGTCTTACGAAGACCTAAAGCTAATTAATCCATCATCTTTCTGGAGACTTTTAATGTACACGTTGGAAACGACGTTTGTGTGTGAAAGGGCGTCATCCGCCAACATGTTGATGCTAACCTAAATGGTAACGGAAAGTTTCTTTAGTAACAGCACACTTACGCATTATAAACACATTTTTCCAACACAAACATTTTGCGCAGGACACCTGATGCAGAGCCTCGTTAGGTCAACGATCACTGATTAATGTCTGCGTCGTTTCAAATGACTTGTTCAGTGTTAAACGTTCGTGTCAAAAGGTGTGAAATAACTGTCGACCAATTACCACATTCTGTATTTGTCTGCAACTTACGTCTGAAAAAAACAATTGGGTTTGCACGGAAGGGCAGGACTAAGAGACCCTACTAAATAAAGTGGGTGGCCCTGCCAAACAAGAATGTAAAAAAGACTTTCGCTGACTGCGTATTGTCCTTGTTCCGGGCGCTTACGGGATGCGCATTTTACGTAGAGGAGTTACGACTGGTCAAAGCAGCTGTGGTTTTAAAGCTTATTTGCATTACGCTGAAGCGCGAAAGTTCGCAGTCCAACTGGTAAAGAAAGCCCAAAATGCATTTTAGAAGGAATTCGGGCACAAATTAGATTCCAACTGTTGGCAAGACAACAAAGTATTCTGGCAAACCATCCCTCGTCTCCGCGAATAAGACCTAATACGGCTAGATCCATCAAAAACAAAGCGATGTCTTACTCAGCGATGATGATATCATTGGCAGGTGGAGAGAATGTCAAATATCTTTTGAACCTAGTCACTCTTATGACATCCATTGGACAAACAAGAATCGGCAAAGAAACACTATAATTGGCGACTGTAGCCTCCTTAGTTGTCAAGATATTAAAAGCTGGAAGATGCCAGGTTATGATTTACTCCAAATAGACACGGACTTATCTGGTAAACCCAAGTGTGCCAGGTCGCATTGCTATCTAGAAAGTTATCAAAACAAGGGTAGTCATCCCTATACACAAGAGAGAAAGAGGTAAAACACGAGCTCACGGGCCATTTCCATCCTTAGCCGTCGTGGAAGAGAGTATGCTAAGTGCCTTGAAAAAGGATGCAGAGAGAAAATTCAACCCAGCAAGCTGGAAGGAAGTCCATGAGATTTTCGCCCTGGCAGTAGCACCGCAGACCAAATCTTTCAATCTCCAACATATTTTTGAGAAATCTTGGGAGTATGACAAAGGTGTCTATGTTTGCTTTGTCAACCTCGGAAAAGCATGCAACCGGGTTATTTGACAAACAAGTATTGCAGGAGTGCGGTGTCGACGGCCACCTGCTATTGCCCGTCTAGTCATTGCATTCCGGCTCAGAAGTTTGTGTTCGTGTCAGTGCCAGCAACGTTATGTCAAAATCGTTCACCGTGTGTGTTGGACTCCGACAAGGTCGAGTGTTGCCACCACTTTTCTTCATATTCTGTATAATTGGACATCGGTCATAGCCGAGAGAACAAGATCAACTGTTTGCTCTTTTCAAGAGCATTTCTAGCTTCTTGCAATTTCAGAACAGGGTCTCCAACATGAAACGCTTCGAAAATAGTAAGATATGCCAAATTAAAGCCCATCACATCCTGAGTGTGTGATGTGTACTATACGCGTTATTATTACGTGGTATACTAACCTCTGCGTATTTTTTGTTTCTCAAAAATAAAAAAAGAATACAAGAAAATGAGGACAGCTTTGTTGGTACAAAATATCTGGAATCAGTACTCCAGCAAGACAGAATAATTATGAGCGTTTAAGCTGTTGATCAACATAATTCTGTCATTGAATATGTCGAGTCTTATCAACGAGTGTTACACAATTTTATCTCTAACGCTGTTGAATATTGCATTGCACAAAGACTAAAGCTCTGAAACACAATGAAATCTGGATTCGTTTTGAATCTTCGCCTTTAAATCCCATAGTTTGACGTAACTTCGCAACAACCTTACAAAACCTATGTGGAATTGATCCCAAGCGCAACTTTTGCCAGCAGTTTCATTTTCCCTGCTTTAACTGTAATAACAACACGAATCAAAGCAAGTATGTTCAAGCAAGATCTAAGATCTTAAGTTAACTGTAGCGCAAAGGCCTTATGGTTCAATAAAACTTTGAAACGCAAAGACACATTTGCAAAATTATATTCAAAAGACCACCAACGTATCAACTCACTGAGACTCTGCGGCCTCCTTGTTGGCTGTTTATCAATAAAAATGGACTCATCGTGGAGAAAATCAGCCGAATCATCTTCGTCGCTGCTCGATATTTCCATCACATTGGTATTGGCTCGAGAAGAACCATTACTTGCGGGTTTCAAGATGCAATTTGATTTTGCACCTTTCATAGGACGGTACGAATCGGGGGAAATTTTTGACAGGTTAACCTTTCTTACCGTCAGGTCATGTGAAGGGTGGTTTAGGTTAAGGCTAGCGATTGTGCACTGGGAAATATGATGGGCAGATAAAAAAAAAGGTGAAAAAAGAGAAGAAATTAAGGTGATGTCAAACACAAACACGTTTCAATAGCAACTATATTTAGAAAATAACACCAAAACGTTGCACCATGGTCTTGTATAGATCCTTTTGGTATGATAGATTAAGAAAATTCATTATGTGCGTATAATTAAGAAATGGTTGACTATCAATCTAATTGATACATAAATGTACACATTTTTTCAAAATACGATGTTATGCAACTCACTTAATCCTTTTCTGCGCAATAACTGCAAACGTATACTCTGGCGGCTGGAGGTCCTTGCTTCCGCAAACTTTTTGCATTTTGGCTTCTTTCTTTGGCGATCATTTCTTACCGCAGGTTGTTTCCGCTTTTTAATTGTTTTATTCACAGCAGATTTACGGGCTTTATTACTACTAACCATTATCAAATCCTTTGCAGTCCTTCGATACGCTTTTTTGTACATGTTTATCTCATTTAAAAACAAGCCTCAAAACATCCAGCAAGCCCACATGAACCGCAGATCATTTGTTTTATGATGTCACAAACAATAACACTACATATTGTGACATTCCACAGACATAAAATGGACCACACTATCGTCTGCAGTTAAATCATCAATGCATTTGGTGTTTTTTATACATAGCGCAGAGCATCGACATAACATACAAAATACACATACATCATCATCAGAAACGACGCCAATAGGAAAGCCATCGAGTTCTTGCAGATTAGGAGGAATATTTAACTGCCGATGTATGTCATCTTTCAAATCTTTGACAGTTTTGGAGCCTTCGCATTCTATTGTGAAGCTCGAGCAACCTTCAGTGCTGATACGCAATTTAAACACTCTTGTTAGGCGTTCTAAAGGAGAATCGGGTACCCTGCAGAAAACAAAACTTCATATAAACTGGCAATTAAGAAATACACACAAATCCGTACAGAAACGCAAGGTTTCAATCGAAGCACTGATCCGTAAAAATCGAAAGTACCTGACGTCCACTGTCTATCGAAAGGAATGCTTTCACCGCTACGAAATCAAACATTAAGATCTCACAGAGAATATATTTCGCCTACTAGGTAAGCATCATCAGCTCTGCGAAGCGCATGAAATACAAAATAGAAATAAATAAAACCCACAAACAAGCAAGCTACCTTGACGTGCCTGATAATAGTAACAACGAACCGCATTGCATGAAAATTTTCTTTAACAACCGTCCTGTAAGAATCCAGTGCTGAGAGAATTAAGGCTACAAGTTGATAAAATCCTACACGCATAAAAGCACTTCATGGTGTGCTGAATTTCACAGCTTTTCGTGCGATTTACTCACCACTAGACAATATACACATGAAAACAAAGCTTGTTTTTGCGCAGTGGCGAAAGCGTATAACTCTTTTAAAACTACTGACTGACGAAAGCGGCCGCAAACTAAAGAATGCTTAGGCACAACTTTCATTACTGCCTAAGCTTATGTTTACTGTACAGAAATCCTTGTTGCTCGCTGAGAAGAAAGGTCACGTATCTGTGTTGTTTCCAAGAACATACTTCACTTTGTATGCGATAATATCCAACAGCCTGGGTTGACTTGACAACACGGCGCAAGGAGGTATACAGACACAGCTGGATCACTGACATTTGCCATTATCATTTCATCGTGTGAGGCTACTGGGACACCTCAATCTAAATATTTCCCGGTCAACAATACACAGCGCTGATTTCTGCGGAAAACACGTTGCAAAAACGCAAATGCTGGTTTTAGTCCTCTTTCCTGTAAGTTGTAAATATTTGATCATATGACTGTCGCATCTTCGATCCAAGGGTTCTCACCAACCGCTCACTGTGAAATAACTTACGACCTCAATAGACTTAGTATCAAACAATATAATTTAGTACGTAGAGCAGGGGTGCACAACACAGGGCACCCACGCCCCACTTGGCACGCAGTTGGCTCGTAAGCCGCACGTGAGCGATTACGTTTAGGTAAAAATGTAATTCTTCTATTTGATGTAAGTCAGGATAAATCGAGTCTACTGTCTATGCAGTAAAAGCTTACATCAGTAATTTGTACACACTAGGCTAACTGTTGTCACAGACTAGCAATAAAGTAACTAAGTAGCTTACTGCAGTGATGCTGTCTGATTTGAAGTAGTTTAGTTTGGCGACAAGGAAGTTCATTTACAATGTCAGCAATTATTTGAACATGGCAGGGGACTAAATTATATGAAAAACTTTAGCGTGCATCCCATTCGAGTTGAACACCCTGACGTAGAGCAATGGCCTTTTCAATTAGGCAAGCTGGGTAGGTAAGCAAGCAGTGAAGTTAAAAAATGCGTTTGTCATGGCTGTAAACGAACAATAACCATAAAGTTGCTTTTATCTGAAAAAAGTGAAGTGTTGTTTCATTAAGTGCATTGTGAGTCACAAATGAAGATAAAGTTGCAGCCCAGCAATTGAGCATTACTTTCGTGGCTTCTATGCAACCAACTGCCAAGGGCGGAAAAATAGTTAGTTATTAATCTTGGCACACACTGCAAAAAAGGAGAAACTCCTAGCATCGACCAGGAGGTAAGCTATTTTGATCAAATAGTCGTCAGTCCAATTTTCCGCACGAGCAAAAGCAGAGAATCACAGAATCTTCAAACACATACCGTGCTTCGCAACTAGGGATCGCAACTAATAGCTGCGAACCCTAAGCAGGAAAATCCATCGGGGGACTCAAAGAGCTACTGTCCCATATCTCTGCTGTGTGTCCCCATTAAAATCTTCAAGAGATTTATCTACGCTCGTGTCGACCCAATCATCGACCCATAGCTCCCTCTGGAGCAGGCGGGCTTTCGACACGGGAGGTCGACCGTAGACCAGGTTACCCTGCTGACACAGGACATCGAGGATAACTTTTCAGCTAAAAAGAAGGCCGGAACTGTGTTTGTCGACCTCACAGCACCCTACCACACTGTATGGCACTGCAGCCTCACCTGCAAGCTGCCGCAATTGCTGTCTGATAGACACATGGACCGCATGATCATGGAGATGGTTGGCAATCGCAGCTTTACCCTTACCACCGGAAATGGCAAAAGAAGCCGGTTAGGATGCCTCAAGAACGGCGTCCCTCAGATATCTGTTCTGGTGCCCCTTCTCTTCAACACCTACATCTCTGACCTGCCAACCACCGTCTCCAGAAAGTATGCATATGCTGACAATCTAGCAATCAAGCATGCTGATGGAGATTGGCAGGCAGCGGAAGGGGTGCTGAGCAAGGACATGGCAACACTAGGTGAATACTTCCAGACTTGGAACCTAAAGCTCAGCACTACAAAAACGGTGTCGGCAGCCTCCCATCTTAATAACAAGGAAGCTAAACGTGAGCTGAAGGTCAAATACAACAACGAAACCCTGCACTTCTGCTCCGAGCCCAAATGCCTCGGAGTAACGTTGGACAGGTTGCTCACGTATCGCCGACACTTTGAGTCACTTCGCAAGAAGCTAACATCACGCGTCGCGCTCCTGAGGCGGCTTGCTGGCTCTGGCGAGGTGCTGGAGCAACAACTATGCGAATAGCCACCCTAGGCCTGGTACATTCAACCGCATAGTACTGCGCGCCTATCTGGTGTCGCAGTGCTCATACCCGCCTCGTCAACCCTGTCATCAATGATGCCTTGCGAATTGTGACTTGATGTCTGCGTCCTACACCAGCGGACAATCTTCCAATCCTCGCAGGCATCCAACCTGCTGAGCTTCATCGCAACGGAGCCACACTGTCTCTAGCACGCCGTGCCATGGTGCCTGGACATCTGCTCCACTCTGCGCTCACCTGTCCATCGAGAACAAATGCACGGCACCTCAAATCAAGACACCCCTTTGTACCCACCGCATAACAACTCATCAGTTTATCTGACAACAACAGCATATGTGTGGCGCAGTGGGCAGATCAACAATAGAATGCAGCATTGGTGGACAACCTTGCAAGACTCCACATTTTCATCCCCGACACTGGCACCCATTGCCTTGGAATGATCCTCCCAAGAACAGCCTGGGTGTGGCTTAACCGCCTCTGCACTAGTGTCAGACATTTCCATTCCTGCTTGTACAAATGGGGTACGGCCTCCTCTGTGGCCTGTGAGTGTGGCGCAGAAGAACAAACCGTCGACCACGTTGTCCTCCAATGTCCAATGCATCAATCTCATGGACTGCATGGCCTGATGGTTCTGAACGATGAGACAATCGAATGGCTGCTCAACATCTGCCCCGAGATCTAGTGCGGCCAAGCAGTGGTTTGAACAACTAGCTCAAAAGAAGAAGAATACTGTGCTAATTTTTCATGCCCCGAAAGAGTTTGCATCCCAAACTGTCAACAAATCAACTAACATTTGGCATGGCTCTTGATCACACTGGTGAAAATATTAATGGCAAATAAAATTGAATAAATCCGGCATTTTATTTTCAATATCTGTCACTAAAAATGCACAGCACACCTTCTGCAAAACTTTGTGACGCACTTACTGTTGCATGGCAGAACATGGTATATACAAAGGACTTGAATCATGTGCATCAACACCAACTGACACACCAGGAAGTGGGTGTTGCATAGCCACCGTTAATTTTACAAAATGTGGCAAATGCATGGAAGAAAGTACTGTTCCATCACCAGGTGACACAACAGGTGAAACTTCTGCCCAATTTTCAAACTGGATCTCGTCAGGTAAAACTCCCAGTTCAATTGAGGCCATCTGTTTCAAGTCGCCTACAAAGTATAAAGACAGTGCTGCTATTATATAATTTAAAGCGACTGAAGTGATGTTGGTAAAAGTGTGTACTGCTGGACTTCAAATAACTGCACAAGTGACACCCACACCACAAGACTTCCATAAAATAACATAAATTTACTGTATTTTTTGGGCCATAAGGTGCACCAGATTATAAGGCACAGTATCAATGATTGAATGTTCAGTGTTCTATTTTCATACCTTAAGCGCATTACATACGAAGGAGTTTCATCTGTCACACATGCTTAATCGGCTAGACACGAATAAACTAAAAGCTGCGCGCATGTTTGATTTGATGTGCGCCAGTGTAGTCAGGAGCCTCGCGCAGTACAACATACAACTCTGTGCGCATGACCCTCCTGGCCAGAGTAATACAGTCTGTGCTTCAACACTAAAGGTATTTGCTAGCTACTGACAGAACCACACGTGCTGCTCACTGCAATTGTTATTGGTTAATTACAGAGCACGATGATGTTCACAAAAAAATTGTTGTGATTTTGAAGGCACACGAAAGCCTCCGTAAAGACAGTGGACAAAACTGTCACGTGGCTAACGGCAGTCTTCGAAATCAAACACATGCAGCACTCATAGTTAAGCTGTAACTAGCAATTAAATAAATAGCACCGTTTACCACATAAAATTGGTTCTAGGTGAGAAAGCACAACAAGATTCATACATTAGGCGTACCACATTATCAGGCACACTTTCGATTTTTGAGTAAACAAAAATGATTTTAAGTGTGTTTTATGGTCCAAAAAAATACGGTACTTTTTAAAAAGTGAAACCAACTGAAGTTCCATATGATTGTATTTTTTGTCTGCTGCCATTAAAACAGGTGTTGTTGGACTTCTAAATGTTTCGCAGTATCCTAAATCATTATCACAAAGCAAATATGTAACAACAACAAAGATCAACCAAAACAACATAAAAAAACGACCAGATGACACACATGATTCAGTGAACAACACACAGTGCCTATTCACCAAGGCACCAGAAATGCTTGTGTGGCTGACATGGATCACTACATTTTTGTAATTGTGCAGTGAAAACTGTTCAATAAATTTTTAATGCTAAATCTGCTGAAGATAACTTTACCTAAAAACAATTGATCCATAAATATTGGAGATGTACTGGAAATCTGTTCCTGTGGGAAATCATGATTTATTTCCAGTTCTGGCTATAAATGAATTAATTCAAGTGTGACTTTAAAATTATTTTCACTCAACTAGTTTTTAAGTTTGCTCCTGTTATTAGATTACATTTGACAATGCAACACATTAGTTTACAGGAAATTTTTTGCAACAAAGCAAGATTAATTTAAACAAAGTGGTTAAAGTTCATAATGGTAAAACTTACTACTTTTTACAAATTTGCTTGTGCTTCAAATCTTACACTTGGAAAGCTCCTATATTACACTATAACATTACTGCTTAAGCTTTTTAGTGTTAGTGCATTTGGAACAAAACTGTGGCTGAAACACAAAGTATTAAAATAATTCTGGTTCTATTCAGAATTCCAGCCACATTGTTTCTGGCCAGAAATGAAAATCTTCATTCCAGTATCTTCCAATAAAAGATGAAAAAAATGACAAAAACACGAAACTCGCCAAAAGCTAATATACGACTGATACCTGTATTGTTTATCATCCTCAGTTCTACCCCTAAAAGCAGTGATAACACAATTTCACTAGTGCATAATAATGGTGAGTACCCAATGCCCAACCTTCACAATGCTTGCATATATAATCCTTAATAACCCAAAATAACAAAAACACTCCTGATGGTTTTATTCCTTAGTCATACTAGTTTTCAAACATTATAAAATTACAAATGATACTGTACCACTATACAGTCAGAACTCATCTATCTGAATTCTAACAACCAGAATCCCTACTATCCAACACAAAACTGCTAAGAACGGATTTCTCCCAATGCATTTCACTCCTTTAATCTGGCAACCTTGCTGTCTGACGCTGACACAGAAATTTACGAACAGATATGTCAAATCAATAGAAAACAAACAGTTAACTGGATTACGCCAAACGCCAACTGTTATTTAGCTGTGTATTAAATCACAATGGAAGTGCGGAATTTTCTACACACAATGAATATAACAGTGGCAGAACTTGCATGATGCAGTTAGGTCTCTTGTGTAGTTCTTTTTCGTGTTTAATCTCATTCTGAATGCATACTAGCTTATGTATATCACTTGGATCTGCTAATAAACAAATAACCATGAGTGTTTCATTTAGTCATGTTCCACATGCTGTCTACATATTTGCTTAAGTTGACAGTTCGTCTTAGTTGACAACTCTACAGTTTTGTTTCTGTTACCTTTAGACTCAGAGCGTTCACTTACGTGAGTTCTACTGTACTGCACATCGTCACCTTTGTTTACATTGTTGGCATTTGCTCTGGAAAGAATTTTGCTCGTTATACTTTCTATTCCGATTATCCGGTACCTTGCACATTATTTGATGAAACAAAGCAGTTTAGATAAACAAGGTCTGACTGCAAATAAGTCACAACTTACCCACTGTACTGGAGTCATCCAGGGTGATATCTTTAACGTTTTCTCCTAGTCTGCATGAAAATGTCAACATTTGCTGAGATCCTCTGCAAAGAAAAGCTGGTTGAAGATTTGAATATCCACAACATCTGACTTAGTTTGGCATTCAAAACAGGCACAAATACTCAATCAAATAGCTATTCAGCACTAGTGGTACTTCATGAAATGTTCCCAATTCCCATGTACATGTGTCTTTAGCCATAAAACTTCACATGCATATTTTGATTTTTCAAGACATCAGCCAATGCCATTTGTTTTTTCCAAAGTATCCTGAAAACTGGTCTACGTTTTATGAAGAGTCAAAGATGTGCACTCAAGGAACTTGCATTGTTTGACTTTGACCAATGACGTATGTTTGTATTGTATCTTAAGTTATGCAGTGAGTATTACAACAGATATTCCTTNGCAAGACACATTTGATTTTAGAAGTTCCTGTTTATTGCAGCTTGATGACAATCCAATAGTTATTACAGGTTTATGCTTCCTNAAAAGAACTACTCCACTTACGAATGCTAGCAATTTCACCATTTCATTTTGGCTAAAATTCATGTTTTCGTGTTCCATGTTTGACAAACATGAAAATGCTTCAATATTATTAACCATATATTGTCATAAGTCATTCTAGCAGCATGTTAACTTGCTGAGTAAAGTGAGACAAAATGATATTTGAATTAAGATACAGATGAACAACCAGTTACAATACCATATATATTTTCATTGAATCCTGTCATTGCAGCTAGTTACCAAGCAAACAAGATGATTTAGGTCTAAGAAACTAACATCAACAAAGTTATTTTTTTCATTTTGGTTTCACTCTATCAATTTCATTCCTACAAAACCAAATTTGAAACATATATTACTTCAAAATTATTTTGAGCTGAAAATGGCAGACCAAAAATGAATAGCAATTGTGAAAATGAAAAAGCAAATGCACAGAATATCGAATTTCCTGATTAGTAACATTACACCTTATGTCATGCGAAAGGTGTGTTGTAGGTAAATCATTTCTAGCTGTATCTACATTCTACGTTTGTTCAAAATNACTTGTTCACTTGCTAGCCAAGCACTATTAACACTTTGAGAGCCAGGGTACGATATATTCGTAATTAAAAATNGGCCTAAAACCAGCAGTTGTCAGTAGCCTTACCAACGCCCTAGCTCCTCCGCCGATTGCGCTAGAGAGCTGTTCAAGGGCTCAAACGGATCAGACAATCTTCTAGTTTGCACTCAAAAAATATTTTTGGTTGGGAGTGCAGATTTTATGTGAGTGACGTCATAAGTGAAGTAGTTTTTAGGCCATTTTGGCTCATGTTGCCTGGCCTAGGGCCCAACCAATAGGCCTAACTATTTCGCTGAAGTTTTTATTGGAAATTAGACTCGAGTCCGAGTCTTTTGAGCCTTTGATCGACTTTCTAGCGTTTCTGGTTCAATAGTTATGATCTTAAATAAAATAATTAATTAACTAATTAACAAATTAGTCAAAATTTTTTATTAATTCATATCATGACTTTTGAACCCGAAACCCCAGCAGGTCATCCAAAGTATCAAAAGACTCGGATTGTAGCCTAGTTTCCAATAAAAACTTCAACGAAATACTACCATCTAACAGTTGGAGGGCCAGGTCAAGGTGGCCAAAAAGTCCTCCACTTATGATGTCACTCATAAAAAACTGCACTCCCCAACCAAAAAATTTTTTTCGAGTAGAAACTACAAGACTTGCCGTGTCTTTTGACACTTCAACCAGGTCCGTAACCCGTACAGGAGCAGAGATATTCCCGCACAAAGTCATGTGCAATCCAGCTGTTTTTTGTGAACTGCTTGAATTAACCTGGACGTCAAAGTGTTAAACACAGTGAATAAACTAAATATTGTAAATGTTAATTATTTGAAAATTCCCAAAAAGCATCAATGGCCATGTGTTTGAGACCCTGGTTTGTGTCAACTTAATTTACAATGTATGCAAAAGAATGACTGAACAATACTAATCCAACCCAAGCACTGCTTACACAAATTGTTATACATCACAACTTTCAAGGAGTTGAATCTAAAGTATATACAAAAATGCTAATGCTTGCACTCATCTCAAATCTTTGTTTATCTGTTACCCCCAATCAAAAAACTGACCTGATTCCATTGCTTGAAAACGCAGTGAGACTGTCTTGTCTCAGAGCACTTGCTACAGCATCATGCAAGTTCCAGTCACATTGTTCAAGACACTCCATGCAGTGTCCAACATCATCTATCCCTGTACATGCCTGCAGCGTTGAAAAATGTAAGGAAATGCATTCATGCAGGATTTCATTGCAACTAGTGTCCTGATAATGAAATCTTCATGTTTACAAAAAAACTCTGATGGATGCAAAATAATTTTAACAAAACAAAATCATTTGAGTAAAGTTACACAAAAAAATCATGAAAGGGTAGAAGAAATTAGTGTTTTAGCATTACAGAAGCACCAAAGTGAATAGGTTGAACTGCTGGAGCTTCTCAAAAGTAGTCAGTGGAGAACTGGAAGTCTTGAAACAAATGGCTTGAGACAAAGTTCCCAGGTTCCTTCACTTGATTATAAGCAACTGAAGTATAGTTAAGACATCTGTTTGCTACTCAGTTTCTTAGCAGAAACTTTAGATTGAAAGCTACCCTTTTCAACAAGTACTTCTTATTCATCTTTTGAGCCAGTTGTTCAAACCACTTTTTTGCCACACTAGATCTCAGGGCAGGTGTTGAGCAGCCATTCGATTGTCTCATCATCCAGAACCGTCAGGCGCATGCAAGAAGTGAGGAAATCACAAAACCAAGACTTGATAGCCAACCCACTGTGGACTGTAAACTCTAGGAATGATGGAATCCAGTCCCGGAGACTTTCCTGGCTTCAGGCACCTGAGGGTAGCAGCAAGCTCCTCTGGCCTAAATGGGTCAGAGATACCGTAACCCTTAGATGTTGGGATCTTCCACAGTTCGGACAGCTTCTTGTTGATAATCCTGAAAGACTCGTGTCCCCTGGTCCTGTGTACCACATTCTTCACAAGATGCGAGGCAATGGAGTTTGCCGAGACATGGTACAAGCAAGAGGAGCGTCCAGACTTGCTAGTGAGTTTCTTGATCGAGCTCCACGCCTTGCAGCTATGTGTGAGAAGTCGATGGAATTAACAGCTTACTCCATCACTCCTGTTCTTGCCAAAAAGTAGGGACAAAGCGGCTCTATCAGAGTCAGTCCCCACTGGAGCTTGGACGAAGGAGCGATAGAGGGTCTCGCACTCCTTGTCCCAGCGTGGCACATAGTTCTTGTGATGACCATGTGGGATACATTATTTGGCTGCAGATATGAGGCTCTCATAAAAATCTTGGTATGCCCTCTCAAAATGTTTGATGTGTCCAGAGGTGGCAATCTCTCAACGGATTCAACTGTGAGAAGGCAAAAGCTCTTCCAATCAGCCTTGCAAACATTCCAACGCTTCAACGGATCGTTGTGGGCAGGAACCTTGAGCTTCAGTAGCATTGAGGGAGGATCAGTGTTGTAACCTCAGGAACTTTCCTACAACATGTCTGTCTGGCAGTCGGCTGACCTGGCCAAAACTCACTAAGGCCAGGTCTGGGTTGGTGCCGACGTTCTATTGGTGAGAGGATAAACTGGCTGCTTCCTTTGGGTCATACACCAGTCCAAGGTTGGTGGATGTTGCCCAGGAGTCCAGGCTCTCATTGTCAGGGAATGTTGTTTTGTTGTAACCCCTGTTGAAATGTTGGCAACTGAAGTCGCCAACATACACACGAGGGTGTGGGAACATCGAGATGGCCGTTGGTGTGGATTGCGAGTGTGGAGGTTTGTAGACGTTAATGATCTTATATCCTGCGACATCTACACACAACCACTCAAGTCTCTGATTGCTCTGGAGACCAATCGACTCGTGACCATTCCAACCGCTCGTGATCAAACGTGGCAAGGCCGTGCTTCCTGCTCAGGACTGACCCAGCTAGTGACAAGTTGGGAATCACTAGCTTGTCTGCAGTTGCGCATTGGATCTCTGGTAGGATGATGATGAATGCCTTGTTCTTATAGGCTAGGTGCTCAACAATGGTGATCTTGCTTGCAGTGAGCCCCTCGGTGTTCAGCTGGATTATGCTGGGTGTTGGGTCATCTTGAGCAGCATTTCTGCTGCCGCGCCCTGAGATAGGCATATTCCTACCCAGCCCATGCTGAAAATATTTAGCACATGGAGCAGTGGTTGCTCTCGAAGCAACAGATTTAGTAAGCAATTCAATGAATGCTGCAACAGGAGAGCCACATGAAAGCATCTGTCATCCAACAAGCACTGATGACACATGTCCAAAGACAAAATGATAAAGTTGCGTAGGACTATTCATTCATTATTTAATATACTATCCCCTTTTCTTCTCAAGAACGTCATGGGGGTAGCAGCCCCAGGGAGGCATGGCAGGAAAAAGTGTAACACTTTCAGTACTGGGTGGATTCCCCCATGGCAATATCCACCGGTACTGGGTGGTTTAAGCAAGTCTTCTAGATTGAATTTTTTTTTTGTTTTTGGCTTGGGGTTTTCTGTAGGTGACATCATAATGGAGGCATGTTTTCACCTTTTTGACCAAGTTTACCTGCCCTGGGCACCAACCCAACAAGCCATTTCAGCTCAATGTTTTTGGAAACTAGGCTATCATTTGAGTCTTTAAAAGCCACAGTTAGCATTCTAGCACAACTGCAGCCAAAATTATAGCTCAAAAACCAAAATTGGGTAAAAATTCAAATCCCACAAAAGGTAACCTTGGCCATTTTGGTAAAAGCCATAACTTGCCAGCCGATTGAGCTAGAGAGCTGTTCAAACCATCTAGACTCAGAAAATCTTGTACTTCAGAACTAAAAACGTTTGTTTTGGATGTCGTGTTTGTTGATGTTTACTTGATGGGACTATGTTTATGCATATTTTGTTTACATCAGGATGACATCAGGCCATGGACATCAAAACCAAGAGCCATTTTTGACTCAAGTTTTTATTGGTTAAGGGTTTGATGGATTTTCTAGCATTTCTGGTTCCAAAATTATGGCCACAATACTGCAAATTAGGGAAATTACCCAATAATCCCCTAGGGAATTCCTGAAATATTTGGAATTTTTTGGCCATAACTTTTGGGCACAAAAACATTAAAAAATTGATCAAGGGCTCTAATGACTCATGTTGTAGCCTAGAATCCAATAAAACTTAGAGCCACAAAATTGGCTCATTGGATCAAATGATGACATTATAAAAAAACAAAACCTACCCCAATCATGACATCAACAACCAAAACCCTAAACCCATAACTTATTTTTTTAGCTCTAAACAACAAGACTTTCTGAGTCTACATAGGGTTTGAACAGCTCTCTAGCTCACGCTGGTGAGTTATGGCCTTTAGTCAAAAATAGCCAAGGTTACCTTTTGTAAGATTTCAATTTTTTCCAAATTTTGGTTTTAAGCCATAATTTTGGCTCCAAATAAGCTAGAAAGCCGATCAAAGTCTCTAAAGACTTGGATGATAGCCTAGTTTCCAAAAAACTTGAGCCAACAAAATGGCTCGTTGGTTTGGCGCCTAGGGCCAGAAAATGAAGATTTTTGTTAGGAACGTATATATACATTGCCCAATAACAATGGTGGGTTTCTGTTTCCGCTCACGTATATATACGTCGACCGGTACCAAAAGTGTTAACACTTTGAGAGCCGGCGTACGATATATTCGTACTTCAATTTTGGCCTAAAAAACAGCAGTTTTCGGTTGGCTTACTAACGCCCTAGCTCCTCTGCCGATTGCGGTATAGAGCTGTTGAAGGGCTCAAACAGATCAGTCAGTCTAGTATATTCCACTCGAAAAAAAATTTTTTGGTTGGGGGTACGGATTTTTTGTGACTAACGTCATAAGTGAAGTAGTTTTGGGGTCATTTTGGCTCATGTTGCCTGGCGTAGGGCTCAACCGCTAGGCCAACTGTTTCGCTGAAGTTTTTACACAAATTATAAATTTGTTTAAACAAATTAATTATCTAATTAGTCAAATATTTTTACTAACTTACATCATAATTTTTGAACCTGAAACCTCAGCAGGTCATCCAAAGTATCTAAAGACTTGGATTGTAGCCTAGTTTCCAGTAAAAACTTCAGCGAAATACTACCACCTAATGGTTGGCACCCAGGGCCAGGCAAAGTGGAGCAAGGTGGCCTAGAAGTCCTGCACTTATGATGTCACTCACAAAAATCCCGCAACCCCCAAGCATAAAAAACTTTTTTCGAGTGCAGACCAGAGGACTTGCTGCATCTTTTGACGCTTTGACCAGGTCCGTAACCCGACCAAGAGCGGAGATATTCCCGCGCAAAGCCACGTGCGTTTAGGCGTTTTTTCCGAAAATCACCGAAAGCAGCTGGACGCCAAAGAGTTAAGAACCACTGACTTAGAGCAACAGTGCTCATTTGGGGGTACTAACACCACCTAGTGATGTAAGATGAGATTCTGGACACACCAACTTAAAGCCATTAAAATAATCTCATTATCTACTTCATCTTTATTTAGATGAACTTGCATGTCATTTTAAAAGTGATTTTAACTCCTTTGTCCATTAGAAAAAACATTGAAAAAACAATTTAACTACATAAAAATTATATTAATATTTTACCAATTGTGTGTTTTGTAGTCAGATACATTAGCATTTTATACAACATTCACAAGATATTGTTGTATTCAACATTTTGCTTCATATCCTACGAAATGTTCAGGCCTTTGATGCAAATCTTACTGATGTTTCTAAAACTTTGCACCAATGCAGTATTTGTGGAAGAGATGCTAGTTACTGATTGCTAGTACTGCAGAATTAATTATTTTGGGGAGGGGTGGTCTGTAAAAGTGGTCAGAGTCATATCTTCAGACTCCAACTCTGCTCCAAACTTTTTTAACCTGGAACTGAATTTTTTTCAAATTTGAGAATCTAACTCCTGTTTAAACTCTGAAAACCATCAATACAACCAAAATTTAGCAATGCTTCTAATCAACAATTTGAGTGTTGGTGGATATTGATGTTGAAGGTGATCTGGCCATCATTCTTGGCTGATGTAAATGTACATTATTGCTAGAGATAGACCTATATTTGGGTTTTACTGATATATTGGTATCGGCTTATATTAGTGGCCTCAGAAGGTGTTGACAAAACGCTGATATATTCCTCACGCATGCAGACAACTTGCACAAGAAAGAACAGCTAACCAAGTTAATACAGTTATCTTGCAGCAACGCCAGCAGGTGCATTTTCATAAAAGCAGACAAGATGAACCATGGAGCACATGTCGGCTGTCACAGATGAAATAAAAGTATCATCATTAATCAAATTAATTAAAAATTGTAGGAAAATATTGAAATTGCTACAATTTAAAAAATTTCAGCTCATAAATCCTGATTTTTTAGGTTTTTCAAAAAAGGTAAGGCATAGAATACACTATATTTTTGATAACAAAACAAAAAACAGAATTTAAAAATTTTAGAAATATATGTTATCGGTATCAGTCCATGAATGACCAATATATTGGTGTTAGCCACCCAAAAAATAGATCGGTGCACCCCTAGTTATTGCTTTCAAAAATCCCACCAGTGTACATTTTTTTTAAATTTTGTTGATGGAAACAGTCGAAAAATTTAGTTCTAGACTGAGTTTAAGTAACATAAGGTTTTGGAGTGAGAATCCAAACTCTCTGTGGTCCAGAGGCTGTTTAACACTTTGAGAGCCGGCGTACGATATATTCGTACTTCGATTTCGGCCTAAAATACAGCAGTTTTCGGTTGCCTTACCAACGCCCTAGCTCCTCTGTCGATTGCGGTAGAGCAGGGTTTCTCAAACTTTTGGTGTTATGGAGCCCATGAAGAGATTGACCATAATTCACGGAGCCCCACAAGAAATTTTATTAATGCCGTTATTGCTTCTTAGGGCAGTTGCAAAATTAGCC
>JGI24158J21664_10002052_pt1 | contig 23889 bp, 10 predicted proteins | sample Ectturendosymbi3_FD_21664 | JGI IMG/M metagenome (IMG submission 21664) | reverse complement strand
AGCCACAAATTTCTAGTGTAAGCCAGTTGCCAATTAATGTATTCATTAATCTGAGCATGGTAGGTGTTTTAATTTTATTCTGATTACTATACTAAAACGCTATGCCAGTTTCGACGGGGGAACCAGAAGCTAGGGGTCCGGTATCGGTCTTCGTACTCTCTAGCAAAATCAGAAGCCCTGCGTCCTCGTGAACAACCAATTTTTGCAATTGGTGCCCACTGTTGTTTCTCAAGTAACACAACCAAGCTGCTGCGCTAAGTGTTTTGCCCAAACAGAAATGTTTTTGATACAATATTGCACTTCAACGGTCTCCCTAGGATACCCCCCTACTTGAGACAAAGAAATTTATAGTTTTATACGCTAGGCACGGTGGAAAACGCTGTTCAAAACTGACCAACTTGAAAATAAAAAAGTTTTTTTATGGTTTAGCATAAACGGGCATAGAGGGCAAAGATTTTTTGTTTGCCAAGGGTTGCACTGCTTGTAAACAAACCTATTAAATGTTAGCTGTCATTTTTCAACTGAGTCATCTCGTCATGTTAAATATTATACTGTAGTGCATCAGACCAACACTGGACATCCAGAAGTCTTTACGATGAATCCCATGCCCAGAACAAATTTACTTTCAAATGTTGATGTTGTCACGCTTTTAAAGTTTTGTACCAACTTTCTAGTTTTGCGCACTTTGCTTTGGAACCTTCGCGGGTGAAGTTGTTTTTTTGATAGTTGTCCTGCAAAAGTTTTCCTAAAATCACTCACTAACATCTTTTCTTTACTCTCCGCTCACTTTACGTGAAACATTTCGAAGCGTCTGCGTTACTCTGGGTTGTTAAAGTATACCAGACATAAGAGGTAACTTCTCGAATTCCCTATAGTGATCGAATCGAAAATCAGAGATTTTACCTACTTTGTAAAAATCTATCTCCTGTTTGAAACTATTTTCGTTGAAAAATTTTGCACTTTCACAAAACGAGTCACCGCAAGCACATCATTTTTGTTTTCTTCTACTCGTTTAATGTTCTGCTGTTGAGTAAAAACAACAAACTTTGCCAAATACCAAATGACTGTCATAGGCGATTCCAGGATTTTTTTAGGGGGGTCTCAAGGACGAGTTCATCCGGATGTGTACATGACTGCATATGCGTGAAGATCCAACTGCTCAGGTAACTTTATTTTAACAAACACGGTTAATAGCTACAGCAGGTTTTTTTAGGGTGTTTTGAATTGAAAATCGGGTCCCTAGAATCAGAGAAAATTATCATCGGGTCCCTAGAATTAGAGAAAATCCGGTCCGTAGAATCAGAGAAATCGGGTTCCTATAGGTCAATACCGTGGTACCTAACATTTTCCTTAAAAAGAACCTGCTACAGTATACACATTTTGGCTAAATTGCATTGTCACCATTACCCAGGCTTGTATTGTACGCACAACATACTTTTAAAGATGCGTTTCTGTCTTCTGAATCCGACGATGTCTTCACTGACTCCAGCGCAAGCTGGTCGCGAGTTATGGCCTATCATAACTTCAAAGACCACGATCGTGTCAGTTGCGGGCGTTGAGGGGAAATTTTAACGCGAAAGAATTGACACTGCAATTGAGGAGGGCACCAAGTCGTAATGATTGAAATTGTTGATGTGAAAGAGCGAGGCCCAAAAGCGTGACACAAAGCTGGGGAGGTCTGGGGGCATGCCCCCAGTTTCACTCTCCAGCAGAGACTTCAATGACGTAATACCCAATAAAACCATGAGTTACTACACTCAAGGGGTAAGCCCTCTCTGCCTTAAATAGTTGCTATTGAAACAAATATGCTACACATTACCGAAGAAAAGTGACCACAGTTACGATTAAAGAACGAATTGTGATGATTAAGGGCGTTAAACATCACACACTTCACACACTTTCATTTTCGTTGGCAAGACACCCACGCTAAAAAATACTGTGGTCCAAAGTTGTAAGTCGGGCCGGGTTTCAGGTCAGGCCGTATTTCGGGCCGGGATCGGGCTTATCTTTGTCAAAATTTTTCTTGACTATTTCGGGTCTGTATACCTTTTTGCAATGACAGACAGTTTAGTTACTGGTTGCTGCTGAAGCAATCGAATTGATTAAATATTCAATAAAAATGATTAATTGTGAATAATTTAGTCATAATTACTTTCCTACGACACCAATATCCCACAGTTGCGGATATCTTGACTAACTCGGTAAATTGGACTTTCGGTCCTAAATCGGGCTTCAGAATAATATGTCCGGCCCAGGCCGGGTTCGGGCTTCAAAATGAGGCCCGTTTACAACTCTGCTGTGGTCCCCACGCCGGCAATACAGTCACAGGAGCAGCATCGACTGAAAGTGTAAGTTTGCACGAGTTAGTAGGCGTAGTGAGCGCGAGGTCCGATTGGAAGCAATCAGTCCAACCGGTTACAGGCCGGCTCTGATTAATTTCTTGTATGATTCTGCGAGATTTTCAAATTTTTCTCTGGTCCTAATTAAAAACGTTTTTTATCATTAGACTGCTCAACATGTGAAAGAGAAAATTTTATTATTTTCTCACACGCATCAGTTTTTAATAAGATTCCTAGAAATCGGGAAAAACATTTTTTACGTTGTACAGGCCGGGCTGTCTAGAAATTGTCTTAAGTGTACAGTTTTAATGATTTCACACGTTACCATAACCTCACTAAGATTGTCCTGATATTGTGGTTAGCCTATGTTTGTAAACCTTAATAATACATTTTTCGTCTAACAATATTTTACTTTAGCCAATGCACTGATTCAAGTTTAAGCAGACATTATCTACAGGGAATCGCATTTCACAATGCCATTTCTTCAAGTAATGAATTCTTAATCGTCGACAAAATTGTTTTTTTCATGGCTATGAGGCGGGACCGTCTCCAGCGGGGGGCCAGGGATTCTTGGCCCCCCATTTAAAATCCCTACCCCATCATTTCATGCTTGACCCCCCGGTTGCTGCGTACATCCAATATTGTATTTAAAGATGTGGCCCCTCCTAGTAATTTTTGGTCTCCCCTGCTGCGAAATTCTGGCAACTGGCCTGTTATGAGAACCGAGATATTGTAGATTGCTCCTGTCACTGTTGCTGATAGCGATCGTGATAAAGCGGCTCTTTATCACTTATAACTACTGTCAGTCGAAGTGATGTAACAATGCCCACTGAACCCATTGTTTTTTTCGGTTCAAAAAGCATTCGATATTCTTCTATATACATCAAAACGGAATAAACTGATAACAATGTATGGACAGGCTACGTAAGACTTATTGCGTATGATGCAAAACAGTGAATATTGTTCTCCGAACTCGTTGTCGAAACTGATGCGAGTTCATCGGATAAAAAATACAAGTTGGTAATACCATACTGCGTCGTTCTGAGCGCTTTTGTATGTAACTAATTGATTATGCTTTATTGCACTTGTTTGCAGAAAGATGTATTACGCCGTGCAGTGATTAACATTGCGTCATGAGATGTGGTTGTGTACTCCATGTAGGCCTACATAATGGCACTTGCTGTATATTTTTCAAGTTTAGTTGCTGTCGTGCTAAAAAATCCGCTTTTAACTTGTTCTTATTTATTGTAAAAGCAACTGAGTTGGCTGCCTTCCCTTGGCCACTATACCGGTTTTGCAACGGGCTTTACGAAACTTGGCGCGTAGCACCATGTTAATAGAGAGAGGTCCGAAAATTGCAGCTTGCAAAGACAAGCGAAAATTGTTTTCATAGCACTCTTAGAAATCTGTTGGAGTCACCTTGCAGCAACTAGTCAAAACACTAATGTCAGGAACTAGTGCGTGCCACGTGCACGCACTTCTAACAAAATATATCTTCACTTAACTTTGCTCACATGGTTCAGAACCAGATGTTTTATTAATTCCGCGAAATTGCAAGCCACGTTCAGACAAAAATCGGTCTCTGCAACACGCAGAATAGAGCACCATTTCAGCGTCAGCTCGCGTCCTTCACTATGCAGTCATTAACAGTGGCGTAACTAGAGGTTTGAGCCAGGAGGGGAAAAGATCAGCTGAAGGGAGCCCACTGGTCAAAACTCAGAAAGTTTTAAATGATAGTTAATCTCTGGATGTCGTTGATGTTCATGCTAGATAAAAAAAAACATCCCGAAAAACGCAAATAAACAAATTGAAGAATACTAAATATTAAAATGTCAAAGGGGGCCCAGATTTTACATTTAGCTTGCACATCACTTTTCGTCAATATTTTTAGTAAGTTTACTTCAACGTGATTAAAATGTCCAAGCGGTAACGGTTGTGCATGATTTGCCTACCGAAGCGATATCAGATTCACTCTTCAGGATCTGGTGAAGTATAGACTTGGTTGCATGCCGGGGTTTGCAAACGGGACATTGTGAGATCTACAGTGACGCGGTTTTGGTTGCTTCTGAACAAGTTTTTGTCCATTTGACACTTAACAGCAAAATTGTCGCATGTGCCCATCTACTTGGCACACCCCACGGTAAGTTTTTGCGTTTGTTTTTGTTTGGAACAAGTTTGCATTTTTAACAACAGTGGTACCAATGAGATGTTGTCAAAGAATGGGACTAAGTTAGTTTAACACATAATTTTCCTAAAAAATACGCGATCAGAATAACTCGTGAATCTTTAGTTTGGCTCAAAAAAGAATCGATCATAACAAAAATGACGTTTTTGTCAAGCAACGGTGCTATCTTGTAAAATCTCCTTGAATAATATTGGCATTGTATTGTTAAGTCGCTGGAAGTACTCTACATCTTATTCGAGGCTAATCTGCACTATTACTTGGAAGAGTTTTTCCGGTTTAAATGAAAGTTATCTGTTGTCTTTGTACAACGTCATAGGCGAGTGACCAGTGCTTCGTCTCGTCTTTGCCACCAATTATGCCGTAACAACGGGACAGTAGTTGCGCAGTATGGAAAGCGCTTCATGCCCTCTATCAACCATTCTTTTTAATTTCTAAAGCTTTGTTCGACACAAACGTTTCAAAAAATTTTGGTTTTATCAGCCGCTTTTTTTCAAGGAAATAATTAAAAAAACACACGCAGAAACGTACGAAAAGTCGTGACGCGCGCAACACGCTGTGGTCGCGCACTCATAATTTATTTTTTATTTCACAAGAAAAAGAGAAACGAATTTAAAATATTCGCAGAAACTTTAGCGCAACAAGGAAAAAGAGCAACAGTGCATATTGGTCAAGTCAACGCGCAAGGTTAAACTCGGCCTGTGACGACGTCCAATGACAGATAGCGAAGACCCAGTGACGAAAACAAAACAGGCTGACGACGCATACCACTCAAAAACTGGGCAACGAGAATTGCGCCAATGCGAGGAAAGGTCGACGTTGATGAACGTCGAAACGCAAATTGTGATGGCAGAGACAACACACAAGTCTACAGATATACGTTGGTATCTAGTCGCAGCATGTTCAATAGAAGTCACTGCAGAAGCAGAGCTTTTCCTAGATCGAACCCGGACGTTGATAATAGTAGTGGCAACACTTGGTATGTGTACCGCGTTTAACTTAAGCGGTAATAAAACCAACATGAGCGTGGACTGCTTTTATATCCGAATGGTGTTTACAGCGGAGTTTAATTAGCAGCTTGTACAGTGATTATGCCACGTTTCCTGCTGAGATTCGCACAAAACAAGGGCTGAGAAGACCGGCAGCCTTGCCACGCTGTTTGCAATACAACCAAACGCTCAGCTAAAAAATCTAGTCTGAGCGTGGGTCGGTATCCCACTGTGCAACCACTTCACCCTACTCCAGTTATTCCACAAATGTAAACGTCAATTGCCATTCCCACTTTCAGATTGAACATATTTTCATTTAACATCTATCGAACGCAATTTTAAAGCCATTTTGATTAAAAACTGCTGCATGTGTTATCAGTCTCACCAGCGGCTGTAAAATGTTTCTTGCACGAATTTACAGCGCGCGGTGGTACTTGTGGTTTGGGGAGATAGGAATAAAGAGCTTTCGAAAGTGACCTTGACATAGACACAGTCACTTGCGCGGCTGATCAATCATATAACAGCAAAAATACTGAAAAAATAATATAAACGCAAAAAAGATAGAACTAGACAATGACAAAACACGAATTCTAGCTTCGAAAGCAGCAAATTATTTTGGGTAGAACCAACCAGAAGTAGTGCTTTCATGCATTACAAAACGCAACGAATGAAGGAGACCACGCATCGTTCTAGGGTCGTTTAAAGAGGTATCTTCAAAATCGCTTCTACATTTTCCTACGAAAAAAACTCTTACATGAAGCTGGAAGGTAAATCACAACTGGGTGGGATCCCTAACTTGTACCTCCCCAAAAGTACTCGTTCGAGTTAACGCAGGTGTGCACTCGGCTGATGAATACATTGAGAGCCTGAAACTCAAACATTCAAGGAGAAAACTTTGTTGCGTGAACACAACGGCGGGTGCCAAACCTGAAGATGCTGAAGGTTCACAACTGATGTTTCAGTGAGGATAGGTTGATAGAGCAAAGTCTTAGAAAAAGCTGGTGGACATCAGCCAAGGAGTGGTAAAGAAACCGCCCGGACTGAAATGGTGGGATTTAACGTTTGGACAATCATTTGAATCGCCGAAGCCCCGTTGTAATGCTGGTGGTTGCAGTTTTGAGACAAATATCCGAATGTTTTAAATAATTGCAGTTACAATTTAATAAATCGCATCTCAAGCATTTTTATTTCATGGTCCTAACGTACTTGAGGAAACCAAGATATCGGAACAGTCATGCTTTCGTTGGGATTGGCGCACGATGGATCTTTTACCGTGCAGCTGTGGCGACCAAACCTTTTTCTAGTTCACATCTACCACGACTGACCTGGCGCCACCAATCTCAGAATTCACGTCAGCACAACTGTCATGGTTGAGGAGATGAAGCACTTGAAGGAAGGCCTGATTTTCCCAGCTGAAAGCATGGCAGGCGAACTGCAGCAGTTTTCACTCTTGCTTTCACAAAAGAAACGTTTGATTGTTGGATGGAAATGCTCCAGGATCTGTACCTCCCAAACCTCAAATAGGACCACTGCAGAAGTACCAGACCTCAAGATTTTCATTTAAAGATCGAAACACAAGTTTTTACACCGAAGGGCGAGATCCACACGTTTCAACCAATGCCGATGCATAATACAAACGTGCGTTACAGTTGGAAATATTTCAATCGGCACATGACGCCTTTACCGCATTTGTTCGGAAAGCCACCCAAATTGACCTCCAGCCTGTTAAACGCAGGGTTTCATAGGGTTACACCTTGACGTGAACGCACCTTCACGTTCACGTGACGTGAACAAAAACAAACAACCTCCACCAAAACCAGAGAAAAATTTTTCAGCGGGCAACAGCTGATGCTCAAGGAAAGCTTGAAAAATTTGCATGTGCTCGAGAATGATTGCCAAGAGCTCGTATTTCGAATCGGGCAAGAAGAGAGATCTTGAAAGCACGAACCGTTCATCGGCTTTCAGTTTTTTCTCCGTTGAGTTTGTTGACTCAACATCGAATTCATCAGATAGTGCCCGAGTCATTCCGAAGTGCATGGTTTAAGACATGGATTGCATTGGAAACATTTCGTTTAAAGCGGATCCAGACACGGTCTGAAGAATGTGAATCTCGATCCGTTGAGAAAAATGAACAATCCGCCCTGAGGCTATAGTTTCCCTACTTTTTTTCGCGCCGTAGGAATTCCAAACGCTTTTTTCCACTGGAAAACTACGGAATACAGATACCTTCCACTTATCAATAAATTTTATCTGCCTGGTCTAATACGCAACAGCAGCGACTCTGCAAACCAAGGTCACGTGATGACGTCCAGTCTGAGGTACGACTGACAAACATCGGGCGGCGTAATTACAGTCCATTCTGCACATAGTGGAATGCGGTCACTCTACCAGTGAGTATCATACACCCCGATGTGTCGCTGGCCACTTGTAGTTTTAGAACAAAAAAGGTCCCTTCCCGAGGTCTGGATCAAAACAAAACAGCAGTGCGGCCGGGTTCGCTTCAGGCGCAGCATGCGGAGGCCCGCAGTTGCAACATCTGTCCATGACAAGAAAGAGATCAAAAACGGTCAAAAAATATACAAAATAGTGAAGCACATCGCCAGGTTGACCACGCCTTGGTCGCCGGATCCCAGGTTTTCTACCGCGAATGTTAATTTGTTCAAACCTTCTTCGAGGCCTTTGGCGCACACACTTTGGCAAACGTTCCTGAAGCAATGCGAGCGCGATGATGAGGTTGTTGTTGTTGCTGCAGCAACGACGACAATTGCGAAAGTCAAACCACCTCAGCAACCGGCTGCTTCGTCTCATCGAACCGATCAGTCGTACAAACGTAAGCAGGCGCGCACGGCGTTCCGCGCAACGCCGCTTCCCAGTCACACTCTCACCAACCCACACACACGCTCACACGGCCTGACGGCGGCTGAGAGTGGAGTAACTCGTCAGGACTCGAGTCATACTCGGATTTTCGCACTGGGCGTCGCGGATCTGGTGGGTGCAGCAGGGTCGGGTTTGGTCTGCTGAGAACTGCAAGAAAACGAGAACAAAATTTATCGATCTTAAGGAAAAGTATAAAAAAAATTACATGGAACGTTTGTGATGACATTTAGTAATTTGTGAAAAAACAGCAGCTGGAAGAAATCGCAACTAAGTTCTTCAACAAAAATCACTAGATTTTAACCTCGCGAAAAATGAAGCAGAAATACCAGTTGGAATGTGTTTCAGTTGTATCACTATGCGTTCACTTTTAAACAATATCAGCAGCGTCTTCATTCCAAACATGCCGAGTTGAACAGCAAAACAACAGGGGGTTCAGTATCTGTAGCACGGTCTTAATGCCCGCCGTGCTTCGAATCGCACAAGTTTTCAACGCATTAACATCAAAAGACGAACAAACAGGAATACTGACGAGTACATTATTTTTGGTTCGGTCTGCTTCAGTTGACCTGCGTTAAATTCTGGCGTTTTTTGGTTCCGTCTTATCGCAGTTAACGATAACGTGTTTGGCGGAACCTCTGCCGTAGAGGAGGGTCTGTCGCTTTCAAAAATTCCAAAAATAGAGTCCCATGGAAAGGCCTGGACAATACATGTGGGTCTGGTTCAACTGCAGTGGCTGCGAGAGATGAGAAGTATTTCCCAACTTTCTATCGGTTCTCCACACCCAGGTAGACTGATCGCNTTTCNTGACTGATTACTTCAGTCTTCCTGTAGAAGAGACTGTTTGTTCGATAGCTGGAGCCTTTTCAGAGGTCACCACCCAGACACAGAGTGGATCTAGGAATAGGGACGGCTGAAAAGGTATTCCAGGTTCCCAGAAACGGTAGAGCTCCCGACCTTCACCACCAGTTACATTTTAGCGTCATACAGGATCATTAACGGCCGTAGTTTTCCACCAAACTTACAAAAGCATTTTTTCGTTACATTTTTTCGCAGCACAACCAAGGAAAGAAAAATTTTAATCACTTACCTTTCCGGATTTTTACTCGAGTTGCTGCGTTTTCCGTGATGCCAGCTCGGCTGATCTTGCACAAAATTTCGACACGAAGCAAGTTTTGATTCGAGAGCCTGACGAACAAATCAAGTCACGTGAATATCTGCGTTGCACCCGAGAACGGGTTACGTAATCAGCCTTTGCTGTTCCGCTTCTTGCGCAGTTCACGAAAGACGGAAAAGATAAATACGAGAACGTGAGTCAGACCTTTAACAAAACGTGCAGGATAAATAATTCATGCATACTGTTTACTTCCAGACAAATCATGAATGGACGGTGTTGTAATGTAACTCCATTCGTATTCCAGAGTAGCAAAACAGTGCGATTTTGCAACGTCTGCTACAGAGATTTACCACACGAAAAGTTCGACTTGAGGTTGTTTCCCATTTCAAACGTATTTAACTGAATTCATTTTCCTTTATATTCCTAATTTTAAGGCAATTTTTGCGCGAAATGCAATGATATCAATAAAAAGAATTTGAAAAAAGACAATGCAATTCCCGGTAATGAAAGGAAACAAGTGTCTCTATAATTTCAGTCTTAACGTCACAGTGCCAACCGTTTTCAACTTAATATTGCTAAACCGAAATTAGGCGTGATGAAAAATATGAGTCAAATTAGTGACCTTCACCTGGCAACAGCGTACGACAATACAAGCATCGGTCGAAACTGCTGCAAGGTTTGGCTCGTGACAAAAACTTGATGAGCTGCTGTTTCCAAATCAAGCAACTTATGCTTTTTATCAGTTTTAGGCACACTGGACCAACAACACAGCATTTAGCTGTACGAACACATGAGGTTTTTATTTCCAAGGTATTCAGGTCCAACCTTGAGCATGTGTTATTAATGTGAGTTGCAATGCTGTTGTGAGCAAGCACAGTGTTTTGAAATAAAACTCCAAAACGTTCAAAACAACATTCAGCAACCGACACTACAAGAGCAACGCGATCATAATCGAGATGAAGTTTTAATAATTAAGTGGCTCAACCTGGCCAACTTCAAGATGAACTGTCGAGGTAACAGAAATGCGTAAGATAATCACTTTTCCAAAAAAATAAACGTCAAAAAATTCTACTCGTTTCAACTCGTTCGTTGTTCACCTTCAACATCAGAAAGTTCACACTGCAAAAACGATGTTTCCCGTCAGTACGGAATAACTAGTTACCGATGCTTTTTTGTATTGCCCCACCAATCATAAATAGTGCAGACAGAACCTGATCGCATGTTCTTGTCGCCAACACGAACCAAAATTCACACAGAAGCCTCTGAGTGCAACCAGCACGTGCTGCAGCTGTGGTTGGCGGCAGGAAAAGAAACATTTTCCATGTGTATATTAACTCAGTAATCGCTGAAGTGTAACTGGATTGAAAAGCAACGAAAATGCAAGATAGCTTCAATTCAACGTGGTACGGAAATTGCTTCGCACTGAATAATTAGCCCGTAGAAATTAGCGGCAACCTATATAAGCTCCTTCGTGATTAACGCAGTTTCCGTAGGGGATGCTGATGGGGGTCACTCAGTGCGGTGGATCGAACACCCAACTTTCGATCAAGAGTGGACACCGTGCCATTGGCAAAGCGAAAAACAGACAATGCGCCAGCTTTCGCAACCCGACCCAGTTTGCTTGCAGCAGAAAAATCGTGACAAAATTTACAAAGAAGCAATGCTACGTAAATCAGATTACGATTACATAGACCTCGAAGACGTTGGATCAATCAGGTCGGTTCTTTACTGCCTGCACTCACAACAGCAATGTACACATTTGCTACGTACTTCTATATGGATAAATGAACTGTAGAAAGCAGCATTCGTGAGCACAGCTGTTAACGAATTTCTCGGACTTTAGGGTGTCCAAATAATTTTAGATCAATGTATCACTTCAAGTTTTGAGCAAACCGTCGGGCCCGATTGTAAAAACTTGTGCACATCAAACGTTTTCGCCACACATCAAGCGCAGTCTAACAGGTGCATCTCCATGTACCATAACAGGGGCATTGGAGCCGAACGCATATCAACCAACACTACTGCCACATTACGCCAAGCTAAGAATAGCCACAGTCAAAAAACTGTTAAATTTTTGTCAACTCCCACACTGAACGATATGTTTGAAGCTTCAGTGAACTAATGACAATCAATCTCGTATCAAAATAGCATTTTGAAATACCAAATGCATTTGTGCGAAGGTCAAGAGTCTTCTCTTCTGGGCATATTTCTGTTCCAAAGATTAGTCGCGGATGATCATTGCGCACCAAACAAGTAGCGTTTCTCAAAATAACGTTACCCTTGACAGAGTTTAGATCGAAAAATGCTAAGGCAAGCCGCGCGTTCAAAGCGAAACACATCCCCGAACTTGCCAATCGACGCACAGCGATCTCCTGTGGTTGTTCTGCAGGTGGCTGGCAACAGTAAGCACACGCCAATGGACTGCGCACACATTCGCGTAGCTTTGCAAAGCCGAGAGCGTATTGTGTTCCAACCGCAGTGATATGTGCGTGGAAACCGTCAATGCGTTTTTTTTTCGCACCGCCACCCACGGCAGTGCGACATACTTGAATTCACGTATGTTAGTATATGACGCCACAATAAGGTGTAGCTGACATTTTGATTTGCAACAAACACAGGCACGTGTCAGAGTTAAGCCTTAATCCCTGAAAATAAAGACCATGATGTTAAAACAAAAACAAGACGTGCAAGGACCTCTATGTTCCGCCAACATGTGTTCGGCTTACTGCGCGTTTTCGCGTATCATTTTGAGTTGAATATTGTAGGCTTCCTTCAGGAAACAGCAGATGTATGGAATAAAAGCTATCGTAAACCTACACAAGCAATTCATAAACTAAAAGTGTGTACATTCAGTGCCTTGAGTGCACTGCCATCAGACTGTCAAGCAGATATCCAGCAAGTGCGGTCATTCACTTCGTCGAAATACGACTTTACTGGGAACAATCTTTTAAAATGCGGAAGCAATGAAAAAAGCTAGCGTTAAAATCAATGAACACTGCTTACCCCCACTTTTCGTAAAAGATCGCCGACAATATTGAGCGCAGATATTCGAGCTGAAGGCGTCAGAGGTGTTCTTTCTATGCCGTTTATTGACGGATCTGCAACAAACAGACCAACCAGCAAAACAACGGTTAGCTCGTACTTCAACAACTCAAGTTCGTCTGGATGGTCGTTTCACACGCATGAGCGCCGATGACTCAATTACGACATTTGCCATTCAAGCGTGACGATTGGCACACCTCAAATGCCGCGCATGCCATCCAAATGAAACAGCGGCGTATTTGAGGCGAAAAACCTTCCGTCGTTCTTCGGTTCGAACGAACATTTCGAAGCCCTACACACGATTACAAACGCCCCGGGGCTGGGCTATTTGCGGGCGGCACTCGAAAAACCAATCGTTAAATGTCTGCCACGAACACACACTTACGCATTGACGGCCGTTTGAATAGCAGGCGAACGCCTTCAAAAATATGCCTACTGAGTTAGCACAATGCCTCCACGCTGCGACAACTTTCAACTGGCTCATCGGCGCACAATTGAATTGGATACTTAAAGCACGGCAACCACTGTTTACGCTGAAACCACGACTGGTATTACGTCACAATGGCACCTTCGCTGGAACAATGTATCCGCTACTTACGTTTTTGCAGGTGCTTTTCCGTTTTCGCAGGAGTAGCTGCAGGGGAAGCAACGCCGTTCGCAAGGAGTTTTTTGTTGCGCGGGGCCACGGGCGTTGCGGGAGGGGTGTTCTGCAATGAAACTGCCCACATGTACGAAGCGCACGGTGATTTTACACACCCGAAGGATCTGATTTCGCCACTGAGGCATTATCGCAGAGGAACAAAGCAGTCTAATCATTAACTAAGGGCGCGATGATAATTACACACTTGAAATATCTTTGTGGCGGCACAAGGATTACGTAACCGAACAACTCCCTACTTCGGAAACGCATTACGATTGGTTTTACGTCGGTATTGCACGACTTGGCAGCGCTTGGCTATTACTTGTTCAACAACTATGCATTTCGCATTTAAAACGCAGACTGAAAAGAACGACCTTGTTATGCAGTAAAACCTTGAAGTTTAAACGTAAGAAGCGCATAGAGCCAAGACAAGGAACCGACGGATTCTAACCACTTTTGGTTCTGTTGTTTCTTTATTTTCATCCGCTGCGGCTTCTGCTTCGGGTTTGTTCGACGGTTTTAACTTGCGCACAGCCAACTCGTTGTGCAGATCTGTCGGAAAACAGCAGCAAAGTCACTGAAAGAATATGTCACACACAACTTGAAATCCAGTTCTGTAAAACTATATTGCGCAAAGCAGTCGATCAATAGTGTCTATCCTGCTGTGTTTAAACGCCAGCTTGCAATTAACACGAATATATGCTGTGATCATAAGTCCAGTAAAGATAAAATGGTTTGTATCTCGAAATCAAGCTCATTTTATGACCTCTGACTTAAGGATTTCCGTTCGAAATGGGAATTTTTACAAAACACAAAACAATCAATTTCACAGCAGCAAATAACACTTTTTTTATTTCGGTGATGGGTCGACGTTGATTAGAAAAATGCTTTGCTTTGAACTGCCTATGATGTTCACAGATTTCTAGATCGCCAAACAAATCAAGCACTTTAAAGGCATGCGTCCGTTGCAACTAGTGCCAGTCACTAGAAGGGTTACCCGACAAATCTTATGAAACTCAAAGCCTGCGCTCCAAAACCAAGTGTCTAAACCTCTCGCATCAAAGTTCTTGTAGCCTTCTGAACGTCAAAAGAGTAACAAAACAACTTGTTTGCCAGTATACCTTTCGGATCTGAAGTGAAACCGACAGCACCATAGTGGACAGCTCTTTTACTGCAGACACTCACCTCTCGCTTCGTCGCGCAACCTCTGGACGGTTGTTGCTAAGACATCTTTCTCATCCAGCTCGCTCTCCAAGAACGCATTGCGTTCCAGTGCTTGGTTCAGTCGATGCTCGAAGTCGTCGAGAGACACGATTATAACTCTAAACGTATAACATTCAACGATTCCACTAAATAATGCTCTTTTGTCAGGATTTCATATCCCTCCAGTTCGCATTCGAATAGATTACAATCGAAGCATTCAACTACTTTCACCCGATTCGTGATTTTAGTGTTACATAATGAACAGCCATGCTATCAAAAGAACTTTCCGGCATTTGCTTCCGGCCAGTTTTTCCTCAAATTTATTTTATGCCAGCTATCGCACGAGAAAAGTCGTCTACAGGAAAATATACCGCGGTTTATGACCAAGTGAAAACTGTCGAAAAAAGCCAAGTTTCATGTCAAACCACCTGGAGCGCTGCAGGAACTTAACAGTATTTTATTTTTATTGTCTTGGGCTCGTTGGACTTGAACATTAAAAAAAATTCGCTAAGCAACTTCCAAACTTTCTGAGGTAAGTTTGCAGTTTGCACAGCAGTTGCTCGTTGCTGATAAGCAAGATCAGTGGAATTTTATAGGCAGCACTGCTAAGATTAGTACCAGCCCGCTCGTGATCACTGCGCTGTGCTTTTCAGCAAATAAATCCACAGTTGCTTAAATTTGTTGAAGCAACGACGGACTAAGAGAATTGAAAGAGATTAATCAACTAAATTTTAATCGAACGACGTCAAAAACGGTGATCTTAAGCTGAAACGGAGGCTCATTTCCAGCACGCATGACGTTAAATATATCTGCATCGAATTTGTAAGTAAAATAGCACAAAATTCTGAAACTGAGTTTGATTGGCCACTCTAAGACAAAAACCATGAGATAGAGCCGTTTCCCGACTATTAATTTTACGGCACTGCACAGAACAAAAGCGTATAAGCGACGGTAATGTGTGACATGGCATGGGTCCTCACATACAAACACGACAGGGAGGAAATATCGCGCAACCGAAGCCCAAGAAATTATTACGAAAAAGCCCACTGCAAGGTCGCGAAAAAAGTATGCTAGAGAACACTGTTTCGGTGTGCACAATATGATAACACTTGAGATGCAGTTCACTCGAGCAGGCTATTGAAGAAAACAAATTATAAAATGTTTACAAACGTAAAGGAACTATTTTTATCTGTCTGTGATCAGCAATGCACGAATCAAGAAATGCCAGAAGTTAAGAGAGGGGAGTTAAAATTAAAAAATCATCATGTGCACCTGAAGAGACGCTATAATATGCACACCATCGAAGTTGGTCATGGACAGGGTTCCTACATTAAAAATTCCACTTGTTGCACGCCTTTACTCCGTAACCGCAACTGTATCTAACGTACACCATACACACAACCGCCATTTAGTTAGCAGTGGGGCAAACACATCAACACAGCGATGGACGCGAGTTACAGCATGGATTTGTCAGTTGTGTGCCAGCTTGAGACAGCGCAGTTCACATTAATACAAGCGATACAGGGGCTTATCACTTCACCTGTTGGTGCGTTCCAAGTCGTCGTTCCGTTGTTCAAGTTCCCGTACATCTTTGGTGAGCTCTGCTTTGGCAACAGTTAATTCAGCAATATCCTTTTGTAGGTTGGACACTTGACGGAATCGCTCCTCCTGCTGTTTCTCGAACCTTTCCTGTGATTTCATTTCAATTCATTGTTTCAATCGTTTCTTTATGAAAACTACAGACGTTCTTAGCCCGATAGTTTATTTCGGGAGAACACAAAGAATGGGTATTCATACGTTTCTCAGAAAGAATAGTTCAGTTTTATTACGAGTGTAAACATCAGTGTTATTGTGAGTGTAAACATATAGCTATACGAGCTCGTATATAGGATTTGTCAATTTCATACACACATCGCCGTTACAGGCCGTTACGTTTGTCAATTCAAAGCAACGCTAGAGATTTTATTTTAACAAGCGATCACCTCATCAAACATGTTATGGTTTCTCGCAACTTTATTTCCTTGGTCAAAGGAATGCAGGTAAGTTTCGCAAGCGTAGACTAGTAATGTACGCTCCAACGTTTGCCACTTAGGGTACTCCTAACGCGTCAGATTGCAGGCATGCGAGTTAACATGCAACGCGGCAAATTGCAGAAGTTAAAATTCTGGTGATTTTCTATAGCAGGGGTCTCCAAACTACGGCCCGCGGGTCAAACCCGGCCCGGGAAGCCATTTTGTCAGTAATGAAAAAATAATATATTTACGAAAATTTGTTGATTTGATAGAATGTAACATATCCCGAAACAATCGCATGACGTAAGATGTACCAAAAAATGCTCTACAGCAAGCGATGTGACAACAAAGACACCATCAGTCAGGATTACAGCACAGAACAGGATTAACTGTTACACCCATGTCAAGTGCTAAACAACATGCCGAGCAGCATTCGTCTTCTCCATCGTTGCTTAGACGATTGTTTGAACATGCCTGCCATCCGTTCAGCCAATCATAACAGAAAAGAATATTATGGTCCTTCGGTGGAGAAGACAACCGACACGCACGTCTATACACGCCGTTTGAGTGTCTCTAGCGCAAATTACTGCCGAAAGTTGTAAGCCAAACACACGTTGAACATGTCTGATGTATAATTCGTTTCCTCGCTAGCAACGCCAAAACTGGATGCGTGCTTGAGCGTACAGTAGCTGCACGTCATGTGGTTTGTAGAGACGAGTAGCGGGATAGTCTTCTAGTTCAGCAACCGATTTTGACACGCTGGCAATTGATCTGCATGTTTGACAGCGTTTGTGATGAGGAACAACGAACACTTTTCTTTTGCTGTTCCAATAATCCTTTGGGGAAAATGGGCAATCCACAATACTAACTACGGTACTTCTTTTACACCACGGACCACGTTTCTTTGATACGAACGTGCACTATATTCATACACATTCGAAAAAACATCTTTATTCAATTTCATCATATGCAACATCGTTCATTCATTTTGTTATATGCAACAATATAGCTACCTTCTCTGATTGGATTACCTCGAATACGCGTTTCGCATCAAACAGAAGCAGAATTCCTGATACACGCTTCCGGGTCACGCACTTGCGTGAAAAAACTTAAGAGTTTCTACGGTAGTTCCTGTTAAGGCTTTTGCAATGATACTAATAAAAACATGATTTAACTGGCATCAACATAAGCCTATAAAACCGGAGCATTTTCAAATTCGACTAAAATGGGTAATGAAAAGCACATGTCACCACAAAGCTAGCGGCAGACAAAAACTTAAGGCGTGTCCAATTGTGTTGTGCAGTGGTACTCTGTCACAGGTTTACGATCTTACTTTGAGCGCTTCATATTCGAAAGTAAGAGACGTGTTCTGTTGCTTGAGTTCTTTCATTTGCGTCTCGTTCTGCTCCAGCTGAACTTCCAGTTCTTTTTCGAATTCCTCGCTGCATTCTCGGAATTCACGAAGCTCTTGCTGAACTTCATCATTCCTGAACAGAAGCGTCGTCGTCAAAGAGAAACGCAAAAAGCATGGGCCTAGATAGCATGTAGGTTAGGGTGTCGAAATGCAAATCACCTAAGACGGACAAGCATTTTTTTCGCTGAGATACTTCGGTCATTTGTCCCATGATTATAGGATCAAAACTCGCCCTAACAGTATTCACTAGTCCATATTTGCAGGCATTATGACTGAAATGACTTACCGTAATTTTGTTCGGTCATTAAAAAAAGCCTATGACCGAAAAAAACCTAGCGGACAAGAGAAATGGATGTTGATGGGGAAATGCAACGTAAAATTTTGATGAAATGGTAGTATTCAAATTAAGAAAATGGGTCGGAGACTGACTATCCTTTCCTCCCTATAAACCTTGGTAACCTCAATTGGCTTGGCACTAAAGATATTCACGTCTGTCAATGAACATAATTGTTTTGATCATACACAAAAAGTTTTTGTGCACATAGTACAGTTTTATGTTTATAGGAGGACTTTGCCTGCCCAATTCAAGACATGGTGCATTTAATTTTACAGTGGAGTTGAAATTCCGGTTTGAACTAATTTCTATGAACATTGCTACTAAATATGTCTTAAGTCTTCCAATCAGATAAAAACCACTGCAGCAACAATGATTAGATTTCTATAAAGCACCTTCAAGGTTTTATTTTCCAACTATAATGCCAAGCTTCTCTTGATGAAACGAATTGAAAACAACACCAAAAATAAGTCAGAACCTGCAAGATTGGACAGAAACGTCTGAGTAGGACTGGCTTTAACACAATGTCAAGGGAAAAATATCTAATGTAAAGTACTGTACTTGGGAGCAGTTTCTACATTTCGGTAAATGGAGTCCAAGTTCAGGATAATGTGTTATCTTTTTTTTATCTTTTCTAAAAATAAACACTTCCCCAAATTTTTTTTCCACTTTTGATTATTGCACAGAATGATTTTTGCTGATACAGTATCAGATTCTCTTTGCAACTTAGCAAACTTCAAACACAACCCAAAAAGAATGCTTAATCTCAACCTTTAAAGCCCAAAAGCAAACCATCACTTTCGCAACATTTTAAAACTCAACTGCTACGGACTTAACTTTAACAGGTTTAAAAGTATTCCTTACTTTTAAAAGTACAAATTAACAATCTAGCTGAGATTACAGCGTAACTCAGGAGTTTTTCAATTCGCCGTGTTCAATGATGTTAGAAGCAAAAAATCAAGTAAGTAAACTCTGTCATTTGTGAGTGCTATATAACTTAGCATAGACAACTTTAATGAAGATTTTAAAAATCCGTTGATGGAACAATACTGTTTTAGACCATTTTCTGGTGCATGCGCCTCACTTTTCTGCAATAAGTTAGCTTTGAAAATGTTGTGCAATTAGACAAAGGTACTTCTTACACATGCATTGCATAATATTGTTTTAAGTTATACTAAACTTTAATTTCTGAAATGACTGAAGTGATATGAAAATGTGTTTTCCACAGCTAAAAATTGTGTAGAGGCAGCACTGCAGTGTTCTTGGAAACTCTTATGAAAACCATGGTTTTCTTTAAATATAAGGTAATGTACAAGTACATTTGTGTAGTGCAAAATAAGTTAAGCTATTGCACTCCTATGTGCAACAGATTAAAATGTTAAGATCAACATCAACATTTGTACACAATTTTCTGTTGTACACAGAATTAAGGTTCATGACTATGTTGAGCTTATACTCCTTTATGTTTATAAGTTGCTGCAACAGCATGCTGACTGTTTTAGCATATTTCAAAGGATTTTTTATTTTATCTTTAAATTGATTTTGCTCCAAACATGTGCAGTCTTTCACCAATTGACTGGGAGGAGATGCCATTCATCTGCACAGAGTAGGTATGTACACAATCTATTTGGAATTTTCTTACTGCAAAAATGTATCAAATTCGACCAAGAGGTGGTTCTTATATAGGCATAATGGGTTTGTAAATATGTGCATAGGGTAAAGAAATGCACTTTCACCGAGATGTTGCAATTTCATGTGTAACGAATGCCCAAGACTGGATGGTGCTTCAAAACTGTCTCACCTCTGGACTAGCAACTGAAAATACATACAAAAGCTATGTTTCACATATAGTGCAGTAATTCTACACATAATTGTTTTGCAGCATTCTAAGAAACTACAAAATGCAGCAAAAACAGTAAAATACCAAGAACACAAGTTGCAAAAATGTGAGAGACAAACAAAGCCATTATGTAGGATCAGGCAAAATGTTTAAATACTACAAAGTAACCACGAGAAACAAAAAGTTAACAACCAATGGTGCGTATGTCCTGACCACATTTTGCTATAACAGTACTAGGAAAACCGACTGCTACAAAAATTACAGATAACACAGCATAATGATGTCTTATGCATACACAAATATGCTGTCAGTATGCATCCATGCTTGCCCTAAGCATGGGCAGGTGACTTATGATTCCTTTATTTATAAATATTGTTGCTCCTTTAACAATTGCCTTCTTTAGGTAGTCTCATTCTTTCAATAAACTGTCCTGAACCAGACGCAATATTCTACTTTTAAATCAGTAATGCACATAAGTTCATGTTTCATCTTGCCTTTCTGGCATTTGTTTGTTTTTCATGGAACAACAGTGCATTGTATTCTGTTGTAGAATTTTTCACAATCTTTACCATGCATTTAAACTGCACCTAAAACTCCAAATGCTGCAACATGTTCAAGAAATAGCCATTTATGACTTTATTCTACTAAGCAAGGAGTCTCTAAACGTTTTGTCTGGAAGTTCACATCAGCTAATACACAACAGTTTGAGGGTCGGACAATGACAGACATTTTACATAATGTGACTGTTTTGGGACATGTTGCATTCTACCAAATCAGCAAATTTTTGGTAAATATATTGTTTTTGTCATTATTAACCAATTTTTTTGCAGCCCAGATGAAATGGTTCCTGGCCTGGCCCGCTGGCTATAGTTTGGAGACTTGTTCTAAGCAGACTATTCATCATACAAAATACTTAATTCCTATATAAGTAAATGCATCACAAATACATACAACTCAATGACAAAAAGTAGCATTTAAAAAGCTTCCAACAGCTAAAGTTTGCATTTGCAGAGCTTCTAAGATCGCATTCTGTCTTCATGCTTAATATTCTCACATCACAAAATTTTGTTAAGATTTCAGTGCAGGATCTTCTTATGGATTGCTCTACTGGGATAGATATACCAAAACAGGCTAGCTGTGAAGCTGACTATATAATAGGAAATTCCACACAAATGTTAACCATTGGAGTATTTTTTCAAACTAATTTCAGACAGTTTATTGATAAATCTTAAAAGTAGAAGCAATAATTTTTCTTTTTGTATGTGGAACACATGTTATGTGCAGCATCATCTAATGGTGACATGTAGAGAATAGTGGACGGTGAATAAGTTTAATGTGGTAAATATACACTATACACATTTTGTTTAAATTGTTTTAATGTTGGCAAAAATATTTTACAACAACTAAGTGGTGTAGCATGGAGTGCAAGAGATATGTTGTGTTCTTCACTGTTTGAAATTTCCATTTTGCATGCTACCTCCAAAATATGACAGCTTTTTTGACAAATATTTATGTCACACATGTCACATTTTTTCACATTAAGATTTTCTGTGAAAGTTTTACAAGGCACTTTTTTATATGTCAAATTATCTTTAAATTATCTTTACTAAACACATTTGTCCCATTATTTATTTCCCTGCTATTAAGATTCTTCATATAAACATTAAACAGTAAGAAAATTGGTCACACATGTCACACTCTGTGATATGTGTAATGTGATATGTGTAATGTGACATGTGTGATGCCATCTTTATTCTATGTTTAAGTGCACAAATTAAAAGAAATTCAATTAGTTTTGTGTGTGTGAAGTGCATTCAGTATTTACACAATAGTTAAAATTGATCCTTATTACATTCCTGTGAGTGACAAAAATGTCCTTGCATACATTAACAAACCATAGCTTTGAAATGTGGTTGGAGACAAAGAAGTTGCAATTGCGCATTTATTCACCACAAAATGCTTGTCAGGGGACCATGGTTGGAATGTCCACCACATGCAGTGCTCATTGTTAAAACTCTTAAAGCTGACAAAATCTTAATTAGAAGTCTTCAACTTTTTGTTCAATTGCCTACTTTTGCTCTTCCTTTCAGTTTTTGTTCTTTTGTAGTTGGATATATTCAAAATTAATCTTTTTTCCTCAAAATCTCAACGGTTTTGCTTTGAAGTTCTTGTGTTCTTTCACATACTGAACTTTAAATTCATGACTGCTTGCTGCTTTCATTTTCTTTCTTGCTTTTTCCCTTCTTTCTTTCAGCACAAGACTTTACAACTTCGCCTATTCTGAAAATTACCCAAGCTCACCTAGCTACAAAAACAAACATAGGCAGTGTCTATTTTGCCTCATGAGGCAAAATCACTGCTGGAGCTATTTTTCTTTGGTTGAATACGATTGGTTAAAGTAATCACATGACAAGTTTGGAATGCATGACCTGCTTAGCTGAGGTCTGTGACATCTGTAATGGCTCAGTCCAACGGACAAGATTTGGCAGAGTTTCAGTGGTGGCATGCTGTTAGTGGCTTCTTGTCTGCCTTGCATAAACTGTAGGCTACACCCTAACNGGCTANNCCCTAANNNTAAGCCCTAACCCCTTGTCTCTTTGCACATCATACTTGTCCAGCNAACACTTCATGCTAAACTGAAGGCAAAATAACACAGCCTTTGCCTCATAAAAAAAGACACTGTCATAAACATACAAGTATTCAGTCAAATATTTTNTAGAATAAACAGTGGGCATTATTATTTCACAAAAAGCCTTCGTTTACAAGCAAAATCAATAGTTGGCACCACAAGAAATTACAGTACCTCACTTAGATTACAATTGACCAACCATTACTGTGGAACAATTTTCAGCTTATAAATTGCTCACCATAAATATTGACTACCTTCCTCTTTTTTACTTAATAGTCCAACTGTCATTTTCTACTTCAAAATTTAATAAATCACTTGAATTATTTGTGGTATATATTTGCTTGCACATGTGATGGTGTTGCAAGAATAACTATTCTGGTGTGATGAAGACATACATTTTTGTTTGCAGAGAGGTTCAAAGTCACCAATGTCTAAAAGTGTTGTATGAAAAAGGTTACTTGCTCTGGGAACAAGTTTAAAATGAATCAGAAGTTGCCTCATTGAACCTTTGACCAATCTTTGCTACTGCTATGCAATGATGAAGTTCTGTCAAAAGTGGACTCCATCCTACACATCACATTTTGATGTCACACATGCCTCACACTTGTTTTGAGTACTGTCCTAGCTGAGCAATAGTTACAATTTATAGATTTTATATGAAACTTGTGTAACCTCTACGAAAGTAGTCTTATGGTATGCTTTTGCAGTGAAGTGGCCCTACTTCACAGATATCTTGCGGTATGTCAATGCAGGAAAAAAGTCACTTCCAAAAAATGTCACATACATCACATTTTTTCAAACAGGCAAGAAAATAAGGAGTATGTCAAGTTCCAGAAAAATTGTTTTTATTAGAAACAAGTAATTATGAAGTAGTTTGCCACTGATACCAAACCAAAATTTCAGAAATGCACGAAATAAGAATTATCTTCGAAAAAAGTTGTCAAAATGTCAAATATGGTATCACCCTTAAATCTTTTGCATCCAGTAATGTTTGAGGATTTCGTGCCAAAAAAATGGATCGCACGTGGCTTTGCGCGAGCATAACTCTGGCGCCAAAACCAGTAGAGAGCTGTTCAAAGGCTCAAGATTCAGCAAGTCTTCTAGTCTGCATTCAAAAAAATTTTCTTGGTTGGGGGATGCATATTTTTTGTGAGTGACGTCTAAGCCACCTTGGCCCACTTCACCTGACCTTGGGCCCAAACCATCAGACGGTAGAATTTCGCTATAGTTTTTATTGGAATCTAGGCTAAAACCCAGGTCTTTTGATACTTTGT
>JGI24158J21664_10002051_pt1 | contig 23894 bp, 15 predicted proteins | sample Ectturendosymbi3_FD_21664 | JGI IMG/M metagenome (IMG submission 21664) | reverse complement strand
ATTTAAGCCGCCAGAAGTAATTGGCTTAACTTTGTCACATGAACTTTTTGCAGTTTCCAATATTATAAACACTGGGTGATAGTTGGAGATGAAAATGTGTGGAACAACTTTCGTTGATTGAGTGTTTTCTTAAACTTCTTTTGATGTAAAGCAGTTTTCATCGTTAATGTGATCAAATGTACAAAGATTAATCTCTCGGAGAAACTGCTTAGCTCAGTTATTGTTGCCATCGCCAATGCCAAAGGCTGTGTTCATGGGTATCGGATAAAATGTATCCAGGAAGGAGCACTTAGAGATTTTTCCAAAGTTTTTTCAGGGGGGGGGCTAAAGTGATGAAATTCGATTTTTCCCATTCGAAACTAAGAAAACAACCTTTTTTGCTGAAATGTTCAAAACCAGGGGGACCAAGGCTATATCCCGTCCCCCTTCCGATGTCCATGGCTGTGTTTGGATACGCAGTGTTCTAACAACAACAATTTAGCGTACGCCTTATTTCTCTAAGTTTTCGATGATAATAAGATTTTTGTTGTTTGCAGTGCTAATAGGGAGTGTTAATCTCTTAAATAATATTAGCAATCAGTTTATTTTCACAAACACGCTAGCTGCGTTGTACAGACAATTATTTCGTCAGCGGACTATAATTAGCTCAAAGGCCAGCGAATCGAATCAACCGGGAGGTCATCTCCCAGCCAGTCGTAGTGGTCTAGATTGCAGAAAGTACTGAGAAATTTTTTGAAGAGTTGTGATTGAAAATGTTTGTTGCAGACTGAAGTGAATTTTGCACGCAAGAACTTATTAGTTGTGTTACGGTGTTCATGCAAGCAATACTACCTTAGAAAAGCAAATAACATAAAACTGTACGGAAACATGTTCACTTCAGCTGAAAAAGGATTTTTTCAAAGTGCATTATTTTTTGAGAGTTTAAGAAAACACCTTCTGTGGTGAATGTATGATTACATTGTCACGTAGTGGCGCCCGCTATTGCAATCTTTTGGTTGTTCCTCTGTGTTCGCCCCGCGGCTGTTGTGCTGTGCTTGCGATTTCTTATTGCAATACTGCAAAGCGTTCTTTCAGTGCAGCATGCCCGTCCTGGGAAGCATTCGATAAGTTAACCAGCCCGTGGTCTAGTGGTAAGTGCGTCCGCTTCGGTGCTAGTAGGTCTCGGCCGGGTCTTACCAAGACCTTGGAAATTGGTACTGTAGCTTTCTCACCAGGCGCACAGTGTACGGAAGAACTGCAGGGAACACAACCAGAACATAGAAACCAAACCGAGTGAAAATTGAACTCAGAAGTTGTACAAACTCAGTCCTGGCGCTACAAGACCATTGTAGTTATAAAGCGCCAACAACAAACCACCATATCAAACAAACAAACAAATCGATAAGTCCGCTGTTGTGTTTGTTTCACGTAAGAGTTTATTTGCTCTACTGTTCATTGTATCTTTTTGTGCAGGGCGCTTCATGATTGAGCGGTGTCTTTAGTGAATTAAAGCTTGGTTTTCCGTAAATAGTGTTTAGTGGGATTCGCAGGCAAGAGCATGACACCACATAAAACACTGAAGTTAGCGTATTTTATTTAAAGTAGGTTATTTTGCTAATGTTTTGCATAGGACTACAGACTGCTCACAAAGCATACGTTTATCCACAGTTTGAGAATTTTTCAAACCAAGTGTTTTGGGAGCTTTACGAAATTGAAAAAAATACACGAAAAATAAATGCATTGTCAAAAAAGCGTTCTTTTTACAATGTTATTTGAGAATCCCGTGCCGTTTAATATGCACTTACGAATTACAACACAGCCTACTGTTAAGAAAATGGCCGGTATTTTAGCTAAACACATCTGGCAACCCTAGTTAGGAACGATAGTGTCAGAGAAGCGTCGACTACAGGCATAGAGATTTGTAATGAATTGCTTTTTGCTGATAGAGATTTGTAATGAATTGCTTTTTGCTATTGTGTAATAATTTGAATGATGCACTCACCAACTTCCCTTATCAGTTTTAAATGTTGTGGATCTGTTGTTTTAAACATCATTTTATTGAAAGTGGCCCGCAAGTTGTCACGTTTTTGTAAAATTGCCCGTACGTAAAAAGTAGTTGGCCCACGCTGGATTAAGCTATTCACTCAGGCACATTGGTCACACTCAGCCTCACACTAGGAATGGATATTTCAAACTTGTGGTTGCATTTCTATACATTCACTCTGGCTTCTTTTCACACTGTATAAAACTACGTGGCTTACCGCTATCAGCAGTCACTGCCTCGCTGCACTATCTGCCAAGAATCCAAAATACCTAAGTTCAATAGCAAGCAGCAACATGCGGCGAAACGCGTACTATCGTAACTTGAAGTGAAGCATGTTATTGTTACGCAAGAAAGACCAACACCAGAAGAATCCGCTCCCAAGTTTGGCCCCGCAAACGAGCGGACACAAGTGAACTGCAAGCTCACTATGACACCAGGACCGTGAACTGGCTCTTGTGCAGTGTGAGTGTCTTACCGGCAAATAAACTGTCATTGCAAGAATTAAATCAATTAATCGAAATTGAGCTGCTGATTTCATGTTTGCTAGAAAAGTTTGGTTCTTAGGCCCAATTTTCAGGGGGGAAAATGCCCGTTTTGACCCCCCTGCGGACGTCCATGGTAACAAACAAACGTAGCATCCAATGCTGACCATTTTGCTTTTCATCAGAAGTTCTGCAGTGTCTAGCGGTCTTGCGTTTTTGCGAGTTTTTGTCAGTGGAAGATTGAACATCAAGTAAGTTGATCTGAAGATTTTCTTTACATGCACATTGGAGATGGTGGTGGGGCCTCTTTGAAAGTATAGTACTTACACATTACAGTTGCTGTTAGGGGTCCATTTGATAGCAAGGTACTTACACATTATAGTTTCTGTTGGTGGCCCCTTTGTAAGCAAAGTACCTGCACATTGCAGTTTCTGTAGGGGGAACTTTGAACTTACGATCTGCTTTGTAACACATTATATGAGTGGATAATAAGTTTTTCACCAAAAATAAGGAAAATTTATTCGTGTAACACTTCAAGGGGGCCCCCAAAAAGGGGGGGCGACGCAAGTGCCTCGCTCGTCTCCCCTTAAACAAACCACTGGGTATACCCTCAATACAACATAAAAGTGTTTTCTCGATCATTAGCGTGTCTCATTAAATAGCACAAACTGCAAACAACAGTTGTGAATTGCATTTACCAGGTGATATTATCATAAACCTACTTAATGCAGCAAAGGGTAACAGAGTACAATAGTACATAAATACTCCATGCAGCCTTAAGGCAAGATGCCTTTAGTATTCTTACTGCTACCCAGGCCGGTAACCGGCTTGGGACACCAGGTGGGGCGAAAAGTTTTCTAAGAGGGGCCCAAATTTTGTAAACTATGCCCAACACATTTTTCCAGGGAGGGCGAAAAATGCAGGGGGATTTCCCCCTGGTTACGGGCCTGCTGCTACCCTTTAGGGACCGCAAAGCCTTGGACGTTGTCCACTCATATCTTGCCGACTGATAGAGCTAGTAGATGTTCAAACCCTAATGAAGCAGAAAGTCTACTAGCTTCAATTTTTAAAAATTCGGGAACTTTTGGGTTTGAACTTTTTTGGTGTGCGTCACGGCTTAGGGAGGTTAAGGGGTTTTTGAATAACGTAATAAGGCCTGAGGAAAAAGTTCAAGTGGCAATTTAACTGCGTTTTACTTCAATAATAAACTAGGCGAAAATCCGCATCTTTAGAGACCATTTTTGGACACCAAGCGTTAGTGGTTGGCAAATTACGGCCAAAAATTGATAATTAATTAATAAACATTTGGAATTTCGATTCATAAAGTTATTAGCATTTACAAAAAGTAAAAGATCCTGCAACTAAAATATATTTGCAGTCTTGAAGTGGAAAATTCATGTACAAATACAATAAACGTCACCCACCGGCTACATTTAACAAATTATTTCAAGCTCAGTCAATGATGTCCATCCGTATAACACGAGACAAATTAAAGCATGGACATTTGCAATGCGACAGCTCGTTCAAACTTAGGTACGAAAATGCTGAATATATGTTCAGAAATTCCTTTAGAAATAAAAAATAAACTGCATTTGACACTTCTTACAGCCCAGTATAGAAAATGTGCTACTCGGGTACTACAAAGATTATTGGTTTTCTACCTTTTTTGTTGGTGTGCATTAACCAAGTGCATGAGGTATTGCTGTCACATCTTTCTCAGCTTGCTTTTTGTTGCTTTCACTAAAATTGATCGCATTAGACTTTCGTATAATGTAGTGAGATGCCTTTAGTCTCCAATGGCATTGCGAATCATATATCTACCGAGAAGTAAACGAATTTCCGCTCCCATGTAGGCACCATTATATCGACTGAAAATGCATTTGTCGAACGAACAATTGCACGGCTCTTTCTCAACCGGCTTAAATTTTGTGGCATACGTTGCATCGCTGCATTATTTCATAGCAACAGTGACTCGTTTCCATCTTTAGTATCACGAATATTTACAATATATGTGAAAACTGCAAAAAAGTATGTTGCAAACTTAACTTAAACCCACTTCTTCTGGCGGTTTAAAATTGCCTGCATCGCTATTTGCATCCATTAATCGTATAAACAAATGCATTGCACGTATGAAACCTTATACTCAGAGCAACAGACTTTTACTTACTTCTATATATATGTCCATACATAGCAACTGTTTCCCTTTACTTACACTATAAGTAACTTCGCTCTCTCGAGGTCTTCCCAAATGATCCCTGGCTCTTCGCAACCTACCACTCCACCATATATTTTATGAATTGGTCTAATTGGAATATATTACAGTACTACGCAGTGATGCAAATCACCATCTAAGCATGTTCTCTTTGCTATAGTGCCACATATCTATATGCTTGTGTTCCTTCAAAGTTAACCGTTTTAGCGGTATCTCCGCGTATGCCTTATTATTACCGCCACTTACCTATGCTCGTCTTCTTTAATGTATCTGTGTGTCCTTTGCTAGTGCCATGTGTGCTTAACCCTACTCTGTTACGCGCGGGTGTGGGGACGTTATACAATGCAATACGATAGAAAATATGAACATTGGTGGTAAATTTTTTCCATGCTTTTTTTTCAAATTTTTTAATAGGAAATCGATTTCCTGTAACACTTAGCATCCTTAGTCCTATAATCTTCTTCAAATGGAATACTATTCATTCTATTTGAACTATTTGAATGAGATTGTATTGTAGGCCTGGGGACGCGTAATGTTACGTGAAACGGATTTCCTATTTTTTAAAATTTACTGATGGATTCAAACCCTTCAATTTTGTGGATACCTGTTACTTGAATACAGACAAGGGTGTAGTGCTAAAAAAGAGGTGTGGGAACGCCGTTCCCTTCCCACACCAAATAAAGAGGAAGACAGCACAAAATAGTTCGAACAAAGTGAGCATTCGCCTGTGACAAGAATTTCCACACTGAACCTACCTGTTTCACTGTACTGCTAAGGTGCTGTACACGAGATAACTTGTCATTTGTTGATTTGTGCTGCTCCAGGCGCTACACGCAGAAAACGAAATGAAAAAATCTGAGTCTTGAATAACGTTACTAGTGAAAAAAGGTGTGGGAACGCCGTTCCCACCCCACCACACCCCTGAATACAGATATGTGCAAATTTGAATCATCGCAAAAAGAAGAAAGCAGAACACAGTCGGTTGATTCCTCGAAAGCTTACAGCAAACTTAGAGCTTTTAATTTTTTTGAAGCAAGAGCTAAAAGAAATAAAAAAACAAAGGACGGATTACTGTGGTCGTGTTCATTTAAAATGTTAATACATTTCAGAGTATCAAACTTTGCTTGTCTGACTTGCAACCGTACGTCAACCCAGCATTGGTGCCATTTCCTCTATTTGTATCGTTGCATGTGAGGAATTCTGTTGCTGCCTCCAAGTTTCACGGTACAGTGACGACTTGAATTATTTCTAATGTTTATTTTAATATTAGAGGGGTGCATTTTGACTGCGCTTTACACTGTCGTGGGTTTCTGGAGAAACATATGGGGCTTGTGGCTGAAAAGGGAACAAAAACATCGTCCCACAAAGAAACGTTGCAACACAAAACCTAGTGATTGCCAGGCCCGTGACTAGGGGGCGAAGCCTCTCCTGAAAAATTTTTCCCCTCCGCTGGAAAAATGTGTTGGACATAGTTAAAAATTTGGGCCCCTCTCAGAAAACTCTTCGCCACCCCTGGTGTCCCAAGCTGGTTACGGGCTTGGTGATTGCCGCATGACTGCGCTTGCAGTGGACTCAATGCAAGGCCTCTCCTACGCAAATTTACCCACAACAATGCCTTCCCGTGGCACCCCCTAATATTGCAAAAGTTGCTGTGTGAATGGCGCGACCGGTCTGACCAATTTTATAATTGGGACAGCTACTGCCATTCCATGGGCAAAATTAAACAAACCCATCGCTCATCGGTCGTGACCAAGGACCGCGATCGGGTTTTAAGCAGTGGAGAACGTTCGAAAAATTCGCGACAGTCTCCTTCAGCAGCTATCTACACGTGGATGCCCACATTGCACCCGCCACGCATCGTGGGAGGCGAAAGCGGCAGCACAGAGTGCTTCTGCTCTGGAACACTTGAAAGACTCGCGCAAACGGCAATCTGGCCATAAGCTAGAAATTGGATAATCTCATCACTCACGAAAAAAGAGCACGAATTGGTGGAGGAAGCCTTACGATATTCCCTGAATGTTGTTGGAATCTCTTCTACTAAGCGTCGTAGTTCTAACCAGGGCTGTGGTTAGAACCTCATCTGCCATAACCTGGGCTTATCTGCCATAGATTTCCATTGTGGAGATGAATATCGGCTCATCAGTCTTGCCTACGTGCTGATCGTTTTTTCAAATCCCTTTGGCTTTCATCTCGTTACAAGCTGTGCATTACCGAAACATGTCTATCTATTCATAATGGAACATGTCCGAAACATGTCCATCTATTCAAACTGTAAAGTCAGTTGGTCCACCACAACATTGTTAAAATCTGCAAAGCATTGAAATTGTTTGTGCAGAGTGCACGTAGCCGGCAGCCAGGTTATTTAATATCCTTTCTGATGAAAGAAAATCAATTACGCATACCGTTGCACCAATTCTTACGGAGCTCGTAAATCAACGGGGAAGCAGTGCCTGGGACGTTCTTAATTCCTATACGCAAATGTACTGTGGTTGGTTTGGTTTTTAAGGTTTCGCAATTCATCGCTTGTCCCACATTAGCCCGGAAAAGTTCCACTTTTGGTTAGAGTCAGTGGTTCATTGAGTTGTGAAGTCATGTTATTGACGAAATCAGTGTGAAACTAAGGTTTTGATTGGTCTATTTCGGGACCTGTAGTGGTGCCCAAATACGTAGTTACGGGAGCTCGATAAGCGCAGTGATGCTGTTTTTTTCGCTAAAGTATTTACTTTTGCTTAAAAGTTTTTTTAAAGCATGTTTGAGTTTGTAAAGGTCTATCACGTGTTTCAATAGTTCGTCCATTGTTATTTTTAAGACACAATAACTTCAACATCCTAAGGCGCGACATCATTGTTTTCAGTGTTTGAGCTGTTTTCGGTAAACGTTAGACGTTTGTAGTCATAACTGTGATTTTGAATCTAGCATGATAGTTTGTTGACCTTGGGCCGCGTTTCCATTCAGTGAGCTGTTTATGCTTATATTAAATATGCTGGTCTAACAAAAACATGAAACCTGCTACTAGGCTTCATGAAAAGTTCACTGTTCTTCCCGACAAAAGCCTTGTATCACGCAACGTTTAAGCAATGAAAACATTCTTTACGACGTATCAAGAATCACTGCAATTAAAAATGAAACACAAATATTTGAAAATGTTTTTTAGATTTACAATAAAAGTGCAAAGAACTGAATTAAATATGAAAGCAATCAAATAAATAAAAACAAAATCAATAACAAAAATGTAGCAAAAAACACTTTATTGGATGAGTAGACCTGCACCACTCAAAGTATTCGTGCATTTTTCCGACGTTTCAATATCAAGAAGATTATTTAATCATGCATTCTCACTCGCTGCGAGAAGCTTGAATTACACAATTTTGCAAAACGAGTTTTTCTGCTTCCAATAACAGTCCGATTGTTTCAGCTTACATGGAGATATCGCCGTACGAAATAAGCATACCCTCAAACGGTTTGTCAATGCCGTCACAGACGAGCGGATCGGTTTGGAGTAGCGGATTTCTTGCTCGGAAATGCCTGGAACTTCCCTTGCACTTTATTCAAGGAATGTGCGGATGTGCTTTTTCAATTCTGCTTAAAACGTTCTTGGAAAAAGGAGTCGAAGTTAGCGAAGACTTACTGGCTTATATCGGTAAAAGCCGCTGTAGTTAGTTGAACATAAACTATTTCCAACAAAACTATGTTTCAGTAGCACTTGCTTCTGCTTTTTATTTTGTGTTGTCTCCTAAACATAGTGAAATATTTCTTATGAGCATATCACGGATCTATTTTGTAAAATGGCCTAAAACTTGTAAAACGGCCTTTGCTGTAACATAAGAGTTAGATTAAAGCGTGCAGTTATTTTCATTAATTTCTGCATGCATTCGTATTCAATTGTCACCCAGTCTAGTTTCTAATAACGGCTTCAACAGTGCAGATTTAACCGGCTGATCATCGCTGAAAGACTGCCTGACTGGCAGGAGAACCCTCCAGAGTTGTCAAAGATAGTTTCGAATAATGACTGGGATATTTTGGTAGATGCTAAGCACTACCCTTAATCTATCCGAGGACTACAGTTTTCACACCACCAGGCAGTTACGCGATATGAATTTTGGGGTAAAAATATAGTAAATTGCATTTTCTGCGCAAATATTTTTGTTTCCGAATGATTCCGAAACGGCTTGTGCAGCCAAAAGGTAAAACTGTGTGGAACTGTACAGGATCTGTACCTTGTAGAACTTGATGCAGTGTGCATTTCCTTAGTACAAGTTGCCCCGAAGTTGCAAAGAATTACCACAGACATGGTCGCCATCCAAAGTATGTAAAGAAACATAAAGTCAAAAATCATGGAAAAAATAAAACATTTGCGACGAATGAATTCAACAAGTCATTCAGTTTAAACGTACAAAAGACTTTCTTACACTTGTATTATACTCCCGTTCAGAGTATCATGAGTTGTCTACAGGCGCCCAACCCCTTACACAACGCCGTGGGCCATAAAGCTATACTTTGGCGATGACTGCTGCAGTGGCGCCAAGTCACTGGCAGCACCGCACATGAAGCTTTCCTTACTCCCATTAATTGGCGCCAATCACGTGACTGGAAAGGCCGCAGTACCACAGTATTTTCAAATCTTCTGCTTGTCCCAACTAGTAAATCAACCATGTCTACCACCATTGATATGCTCGTGCTACATCACATGCCACTCTACCGGCGCAGTTCAAAGATAGACTGCGCAAAGCGCGGACCAATGCAAAATCGCATCTTGCACGCCTATATTCACTGATATTACCTACAGGCTTACCTTAACCTACTGTTGAATTAGCCAAAATGGCTGCCTGAAGCTGGTGTGTAAAATGACCCTTGCATCAGTACTGAATTTTACAAAATGACTACCGGTATATTTTACCGAGATGAAGTGGTCTGATAAAGCGCGGCCGCTTGCTACGACTCCAGTGCGCACATGCAGCAGCAGTTATTCAGGCCAAGTTAATTCTCAGCTCTCGTAGCGCGAAGTTAATGTGAAAAGGCATGTGTCAGGAGAAAATCAAGTTTCGTACGTACAAAATAAGGAAAGATGAAACTTTCCAAAAATAAAGAAGTTGCCTATTTTGTTACTAAAGAAAATACATTGTGATTTTCCAGGCTGGGAAGGAAATGCTCGGTATGCTACCCAGCGGATGCTCATCCGTCACTGTAAAATTTCATGCGGAAAGTGACTTTAACATTTACGGGTCAAGCATCACATTTGTGGCCTACATCTATTTATGTCACAAATCCCATGAAAATACTTTTTTTGAATTTATTCGCAAATCTTTAAATTGTACGCTGGTTGTCACATGCGACAATAGCGTTTGCAATTGGCGTTAGGGTTTGTTGAGATCATAAATAGATGTAGGCTGCAAGTATTTGCGTTAGCTTTGCAAGTAACCAAAGTTGGATAATGTGGAAGTTGTCCTGAGGGGGCTCGGGAGCAATGGCGAAAACAGTTTTTGCTTAGGTTAAGTTTCGGCATAAGTTCTGTAGAACCGCTCTCGTAAACGCAAGAATGAATTTCATGTAAGAAAGGCGTTGATCTTTTTCATTTTGATTTACAGTAACGCAAGCATGAATGTTAGTATGTTGCGAACGTGCGGATTGCTTCATCGGTAAGACAGACATGTGCATGAAAACCATTCGCGTCGGAAGGATTTTTACCAGGGAATGGCCAATAGTGGGTTTTCCAAGGATACCCAAAAATGTTTTTGCAGGAGGGCCAAAAGTGCCAAAAGTTTATTTTAACCACTCGAAACTAAGAAAACAACCTTTTTCCTACAAATTTGATGGGAAAATGTCAAATTAAAAAACAGGGTGTCCTTGGCCCCACTACCATCTTCCGACGCTCGTGGTGAAAACACAGTTGTTATGGCTAAGGGCTACATTTACTGTGTTTGATTTTGTGCAATGATGTGTTTTGCTCATTGCACTTTTTGTTGTGTGCAGACTCCGTGCGACTGAAGCGAAAGAGACAAGAAAACGAAGAAAATCCGGATGTTGATATAGAGGTGTTGCTTAAAAGCCATATAACTACTTTATCATTGTCTTTAGTGCCTATACAGCGAAGGCATTTATTTTTGCACGCCAATACGCCATTTTTCCTCTCTTTGGAAAGAGAAACAAGTATTAGCCATTTTTTGTGGGTGCAACGTTACTGCAGAACCATGCTATTTTGAAAGCAACACGACTTGCTACAAAATCTGAAGTGAAAATACATCCTAATTCTATCTTGTTTAAGATTGCTGCTCATCTGAAGCATAAGCTGTGTCCACCTCTCTGAAGAAAGAAAAAAGTCTGCTTCTTAAGAACACGTATTTTTCCAGCAAGCATTGGAACAATATGTGATCGCGTATCCAAACAACTGACAACATGGGTGACATGGGCGTCGGAAAGATTTTTTGCAGGGGGGGGGCACTAGGGGATTTTTACAAGATTTTTCCAAGGGGGGCCGAAAGTGGTGAAATTTGTTGCTTCCCACTCGAAACTAAGAAAACAACCTTTTTTTGCTAAATATTTAAAAATTCAGGGGATACTGTCCCCCACCTTCCCACGCCCATGATGGGTGACATTGGCCGCATTTAATTATGTGGAAATCAAGAAGGCTATCGGTCTGTTAACCACGAAGGTCTTTTCAATAAAATCTACATGCGATGCCACTTTACGGACATAAAGAAACAAATGGCCAGATGAGTCGAACATTCTTCGTGGCAATCACTGGGATCCCTTGTTTACTTCCTCACAAGACCTGAACAATCTTCCAACGTCTTGCGCTGCTACCGAGGATTTTCCATGTGACAAATCACCAGCTGCTCAAGTGTGCTGATTCTCTTGTTCTTGTGCCGTATAACATTTTTGCAAGTGATGGATTGAGGGTCGATTTCCGAAAAAAATTAGGGACGTCAAAGATAACGACCACACTATAAAAGAACAAAGCTGAAAAAAGAGCTTGCAACAACTATAGGGAAATCTCGTTTTTGATTGTTGTTGTACTGAGAACTTGTGAAGGTATTTCTTAGGGTCGTACTATCCCACCTCCAAACTGTTGCGGGAAGGTACCCTGCATTTTCATGTGGCTTTTGCCGTAACAGTTCTATTACAGACATGACCTCACTGTGGCGAGTCCAGAATAAGTGCCGGAAGCTAGGTGCACATCACCTTCTTGTTGACTTGACCAAAGCATAGGTGTAGGAGCAGACAAATTTTCGGGGATGCGAAATATTTTTGCCCGAATTTTTCCAAATTTACCCGAAAAGGTTTTGTACGACTTTGCCTACAAATTTTCTCCCACAAAGATCATGAAGACCTTTTTGGTATGAACTCCAATTAAAGGTCTTCATGTGTTTTTCAGCAAACGTTGAGCGCCATTGTTTAAAATCAAACAACGTTGGGGGCCATTTTTGCCCGGATTTTCAGGGATCTTGCCCAAATTTTCGACAAATAAAAATTTTGGGGGTGCGCTTGCATCCCCGCCTCCTACACCACTGGACCAAAGGATTTGACATGGTCAGCAGAGAAGCGCTGTACATCTTTATACAAATATTGGCTGTCCGCCTATGCTTATCAGTCTCACCAGATCGTTGCTTGACGACATGGAAGAACGCATCTCATTTGAAGATGTTCTGTCAGTTCCATTTGAGCTGAAAAATAGCGTAAACTGTATTGTAGATCCAGCCTTGTTTAGAATCAGTTTTCCACCACACCTTCCATGACAATAATGACATCACTGATTAAGTTATTCTGCGCAGCCGCACATATGGCAGATTGTTCAGCCTTGCAAGATTACTTGCCGACAAAAAAACTTAGGAGCCCGAAAAAACATAACTAAAAACAAAATATTTTTACGTGCACTATAGCTTACAGATTCTACTGCTTTTGTTTCACACAGATAAGCAGGCCTTCAATCACTTTGCTGCTGAGGCCTCTTTCTCTATGGTCATCGGTAGAACCATTTTTATGACCTAAAAAACTTGCTAATATGACTTTATTTTTCAGAAAATATGACTTTGCATGACCAAACAAAAATATTTATTCTTTCAATACCTTTCTGTTGCTTCCCTGTTGCTGCATGCTGTTCAACAAAAAAAGCGCTTCTCGTGCTCTAGCAATGCAACAGCACACTTGGCAATAGAGTTCCTCATCAGGTGAAGCTGTAAACTCCTCAAAATATTTTCTAATCACTTTGATCTTTGGACACTTTTACGTTTGGCATTGAGACTTCTGTTTCTAACTTCGCAAAATGACAGTTTACACACTCCTTCGTTAGAAGAGAATCAGAAGTAGACACAGAAGTGGAACGAAATCTATGGTGTCACAAAACCGTATTGATGTCACATATTAGAATATCTACGTGCTCGTAAAAGAACGGCAGATTTGCTAATACGTTCACTGTGGAGTGCGTTTACCACACTGTTGATGAAACATGTTTTGATGAAACAAACATGTTGATAGCGCAAATTTACAATCGTATGCAGAATAATGTTCCAATCATTGAGTTTTCAGTTTGTGTTTTTTAAGTAAAAAGAAGATTGCTCGCAGGGTGCCCATTACCAAGTGGGTTCAGTTTGAGGGATGCAGCTAAGACCTAGCGATATAGTAGTTTCATCAGATATTTTGAGATTGTTTTCATGGTTTCCTTATTGAATTAGGTTGAAAATATGCAAACTATGACTTTATGACCTGACATGGAAAATATGACTTTTTATCAGGGCTGCGGAGCCGGAGCCGGAGCTCAAATTAAAAATCAGAAGGAACCGGAGCCGGAGCTCAGTTTAAAATTTAGTACCGGAGCCGGATCTATGGCCATTTCAGAGTAGCTCCGGCTCCGGGTCCCTTCCTAGATACTAATGGTTTTGCCAAATAGACTTACTTTACCTGAACCAGAGCTCTTTAGAGCACACTAAACGCTATTGTTACGAGTTACGACACCAGACTGCAACAATGGATCTGCAAGCCTTTGATGTTTATTTGGTTTAATCATCGCTAAGGCTGTGACATCGTAGCTGGCAGGCGTGGTGTTACTTGTTAAAAATTGGTTCTCACACACTGTTCTAAGAGCCGCATGCAGCTCCCAAGCATCCTTTCAGAGGTTCTGAGCAGTCTTTCAGTAACACCTCTAATATTTTGGGTAACAGACTTCGTTAGTGCAATAAAACAAAACTTGTCAATTGATTTGTGGTAAAAATTTTTAGTGCAACTCTCTAATCTAACAAAATCGTAGGCTGGATTTGGCTCCCTCTAGCGAAATGGTTGAGAACCAGTGTTGAAGAAAACGAACAACGTTAACTACCACAACAGCAACATTTTACTCTCTAATCAGAATTATCAAACCGGCGTCAAACGAAATTTATGATATAATTATAATTTGTCAGTTTTTTTGTATTGGTCTGGTCTAGTGTTATTTGTCAGTTTTTTTTGTATTGGTCTGGTCTAGTGTAAAGTATTGGTCTAGTATTAGACCTCAATTATATTTCATTTTCTAACCGTAATCGAAACCCTAACCCGACACACATACCTAAAGACTAAACCCTAAGCCAGGGTCTCAAATCCAAATTGCTCCGTGGGCCACATAAGACTTATAAGGTAACCCGCGGGCCGCATTATGACGTTGACACAGCAATAGCAGTACCTTAACTTGCTAGAAATAGCTATTATATCCATTTCCTGCAAAAGTTGTCATTAATTGCAGGCAAATCATTTCTAGCCGTCTCTCACGTTTGTCAGTTCTAGCCGTCTAAGGAATTTGTTCACTCGCTAGGCGAGCACACACCCGTGAATAAACTGAATAAGGTAAATGTTATTCATTTCATTCATTTTCATGCTCGCATTTCGTCCAGGGAGGGTCGCGGGGCAAACGGGCCCTAGGAGGACTTGGAATACCTCAGTCAACAGCAATTTCAGATAGTACTGCTGGCTCCACACCAAGACGAGACCAAGCGAGGTCGGGGATGCAATTACTCCACCTAGGCTTTGNACGACCTCTGGGCTGCTTTCCCGTGGATTTAGCCAGCANGACTTGCCTCACCAGTCTTTCGTGGGCATTCTGGATACATGGCCGAACTAACGTAGTTCTGATCTCTGAATTCGGAGAAGTGGTTCTACATTCAGGGCTCTGCGAATTTCACAGCTGCGCACTTTGTTGCGAAGTGTCACACCAGGGGCGTCACGAGGGAGAACAATGTCCCGGACGCCGAATCACCGGGGGGCGCCGAAAAGTCCAAAAAATGTCACAAGTTTTTTCTTCAATACAGCACATTTACTCCCAAAAGACCTTAGGTTCGAACATGGGGGCGCCAAAATTGTTTCTTTCCCGGGCGGCATCTAACGTCGGTACGCCCACGTCACACCGTGAACTCTTCGCAAATATCCCATCTCTGGCGCTTGCACCTGAGCTAATATTCTTTCGGCCATTATCCAAGATTCAGGACCGTAGGTAAGGATCGGAACAAAGACTGAATTGAAAACTGACAGCTTTGTGGTGTTTGAAAGCTCCCGTTTTGTGACCACAGAGTGATAAAGCTCACGCAGAACTGCGTTGGCTTCACCAATCCGTGTATCAATCTTATTGCTCCACCTTCCGTCACTCGCAAATACCATTCCTAGGTGCTTGAACTTCACCTGTTACAGTGTATTGCCGCTCACTTGCAGCATACACTGCCTTGGGTTTGTGGAGAGACATAATGCCTCGGAATTTTTAGTGTTGATTTTCATTCCGGTTCGGTCGCACGCAGCTGAAAACCGATCGAGTGCATGTTGAAGACACTGTTGAAAAGATGCTAGCAGTACCAAATCGTCTGCAAAATACAAACGGTTGATCCTGTAGCTCCCAACTGTGACACCCTCATCTACTCGGCTGTGACTGTCTATCCAATCCATGTAAACCCTGCCTGCACAACATGCAGTCTGTGAAAGCTTTTCTTGCGGCCCGCGAGAGCTTTCTCAATTGTAGAAAATGTTGCAAAAGATCGACCTCGAATAAGTAATTGTTGTTCCAGAATTTCCTCCACACTACAATGAAATCGCCACATCGAAATGAAATAGACATTTGCGACCCACGGCAAATTAATGCTGATATTTTGGCCCTTCGAGCTTTCTGAATGGTGCAGACCTGATATAGACTATGAAAAAGAGCGGTAACAGAACACACCCTTGTCGGAGTCCCAATACCAACGGTCGTTGGTCGTGATTTAACTCTCCTGACACGGAAACAAACTTCTGATTAGGAATACAGTGACTTGACGACCATTAACAGGCGGGTGTCAACCCCATACTCCCGCAACACTCCACAAATCCTTTCACGAGGAACCCGGTCGCATGCTTTCTCGAGGTGGACAAAGCATGTGTAGACGTCTTTGACATACTCCCAAGATTTCTCAAAAGTTTGCTGGAGAGTGAAATTTGGTCTGTAGTGCTACGGCCGGGGCGAAAACCGCACTGGGATTATTCAGCTTTGATTCAATTATTTCCCGGCATCTTTTTTCAAGGCACTTGGCAATGTGAATGTTTACTATTTGAAAATTTCTAAAAAGCATCTCAGGCCGCACAAAAGGCCCTCACGGGCCACCCGCGGGCCGCGTGTTTGAGACCCCTGCCCTAAACCATAATCATCAGCTTTCTTAGCCTATTTGATATTAGAATATTAACCTGTGCATGCCCATATGGCGTGAAGTCGGCAATTTCGCAAGTCAGAAATTTCGCTTGCCACCGGCTCTGTAGTAGTGTAACGATCTAGAAAGAACTGAGCTTTAACTGAGCTATAATATTATATAATATAATACCCATGGCTGTTGCAGCTGTGCAATGATGCTGCTAGCAGGGAGTATGATTAAGATATGGTACCATTGCAGATTTAAGCGTGAAATGTACGGCACGCCATTGTAAAGTAGGAATTTTTATTAGACATCATTAGGCTTACTAGCAAGGTTTACTAGATTACTGGCAAAGTTCACTAGGAAACATTACATTTAAAAGCAGTAGCACAACATAAAGTTGTAGCAAATTGGTAGCGAACAAGCATTCCTTTGCATAGCAGTACGTTATCAGCAGGGTATAAAAAAGCAGTGTAAACAAATGTAGACTTTTCTTGAAGTTTTCATTTGTGGAAACAAAGTCTGTTTTCAGCACGGTAACCAGTTTTATTTTATCCTACGCTTTGCATTGTGCTTTACTTTGCGAATCATCACTGCTTATTATGAGTGCAGAAGATAAGAAATCAGAAGTTTTCAGCTATTTTTAAAAAGTCATAGGTGGATTTCTTGGTAGGAGTCATACTATTTCTTTGAACAACGGGCTTTTAAACACATCTTCGCATTTGTGTAAATGCAAATGTGTGCATGTTTGAAAGAAAACATGATAAAGTTAATCGACTGTGTGTCTTGCGCTCTTTGTATGGTTTGCCCGGGCAGAGCTGTTAGTTGGAATCGCCATGACTGCAACAGGAAAGCATGCAAAGACTGCAAAGCACTTGGTCAGTTGGGACTGATCTGTGTTTAAATGCTTGGACACGAACGTACTGTAGTTTCCAAACAGCCATTTTCTTGAACCTGGTCGTAAGAAATACAAAAGATCTCCACGCAATGACGGCAAAACCAGTGACTGCCTTTCCAGAAATTGTTTATATTACCGCTATCTTGAATTACGTTTCTGTTAATAACTGTTCTCTGAATCGTCTAAACCTGTGATTGTTGATTTTTCGCTGATTTTCTCATACTAAAGAGCGCTGCTTGTAAAAAACTACCAGATTAAATTACTCAAAAAATTTGGTATATTCTCTTAGTTTTGTGTACTTCATATAATTCATTTTCAATTCAACTTAAGGCACACAAAGACAATTGAAAATAATAATGTGTCAAAACGAACCGAGAAGCCGGAGCTGGAACCGAAGCCATGAAAAAAGAGAGCTCCGGAGCGGAAGCTGTGTCATTTTTACAACGGCTCCGCAGCCCCAGTTTTTATAACTTTTGCTATAGATTGCATAGGGGTTCGATTTTCATTTTAAAATTCGTTTCATAGCTTCCTGGCTGTCCAGGATGGGGTCCAGTCCATGGTGAGGTCGATGGATTGGACATTGGTGAACAATATGGTCGACGGTTTGTTCTTCTGGGCCATGTTCACAGGTCGCAGAGGAGGCCATAACNCATNTGTNCAAGCAGGAGNGGAANCGTCCGACACCNGTGCGGAGGCGATTAAGCCGAACCCACAGTGTTATTGGAAGTCATTCCTGGAGGGTGGGTGCTGGTGTCGGGGATAAAAGTGTGGAGTCATGTAGGGATGTCCGCCCACTCCGTATTCCATTGGTGATCCGCCCAGTGCGCCGCACGTATGTTGTTGTTGTCAGACAAACTGATGAGTTGTTGTGCGGCGGGTACAAATGGGTGTCTCGATTTGAGGCGCCGTGCATTTGCACTCCGTGGACAGGTGAGCGCTGAATGGAGGTGTCTAGGCTCAATTTCACGGCGTGCTAGAGACAGTGTGGCTCTATTGCGACAAAGCTCAGCAGGTTGGATGCCTGCGAGGATGGCAAGGTTGTCCATTGGTGTAGGACACAGGCATCCAGCCACAATTCGCAAGGCGTCCTTGATGGCGGCGTCAATAAGCGGGGTGTGACAAATGCGGCACCAGACAGGAGCGCAGTACTTTACTGTTTAATGTACCAGGGCTAAGGTGGTTGTTTGCAACATTGTTGCTCCAGCACCTCAGCCAGAGCCAGAAAGCCGCCTCAAGAGCGCGACACGTGATGTCAGCTTTTTGCGAAGTGACTCAAGGTGTCAGCGATACGTGAGAGACCTGCCCGACGTTACTCCGAGGTATTTGGGCTCGGAGCAGATTTCATTGTTGTAGTTGACTTTTAGCTCACCCTTAGCTTCCTTGTTAAGATGTAAGGCAGCCTACACCGTTTTTGTAGTGCTGCGATTTCGCTTCCAGGTCGGGACGTATTCACCTACGGTTGCCAGGTCCTTACTCAGCACCCCTTCGACTGCCTGCCAGTCTCCATCAGCATGCATGATTGCTGGATCGTCATCAAATGCATATTTTCTGGAGACGATGGTTGGCAGGTCAGAAATGTAGATATTGAAGAGAAGGGGTGCCAGGACAGATCACTGTGGGACGCCGTTCTTGGTGTCGTAACCTGCTCCGTGTGCCATTTCCGGTGGTAAAGGTGATGCTGCAATTACCAACCATCTCCATGATCATGTGGGCCATGTGTTTACTGTATCAGGTAGCAAGTGCAGCAGCTTGCAGGTGAGGCCACAATGCCATACAGCGTCGTAGGCTGCTGTGAGATCGCTCCAGCCTTCTTAGCCGAAAAGCTGTCTTCGATGCCCTGTGTCAGCAGGGTGACCTGGTGTACGGTCAACCTCTCGGATCGAAAGCCCGCTTGCTCCAGTGGGAGCAGTGGGTCAATGATTAGTTCGACACGATTGTAGATGAGTCTCTCGTGGATCTTGAAGGGGACACACAGCAGAGATATAGGGCGGTAGCTCTTTGGGTCCCCCAGTGGCTTTACAGGCTTTGGGATCGTAACTATTAGTGGTTTTCTCCAGATCCTTGGAATTTTGAGTTGGCGAATGCAGGAAGTGAGGAAATTTCAAAACCACGATTTGAGAGCCGACCCGGCTTGGAGTATGCATTCCGGGAAGATGGAATCTAGACATACTGTAGACGTAGCCAGGGGGCCCAGGTGGCCATGCCCCCCAAAGCTTTAGCATACATTGTCATTTTGTGCTTTGAGAGGCGGTATCCCACACAAAATAGTGTTATTCGCCTAAAATCAAACTTGCTGACCCCTCCAAAATTTTGGCCTGGCTAAGCCACTAAATCTAGACCCGGAGACTTTCCTGGCCTCAGGCGCCTGAGGGCATCAGGTGACGTGGTAACGTGCACTGATACGTCACTGGAACTTGGAAAATATGAGGAACTATATGATTTTGCAGGACATCAGCTGTGGCTTCCTTTTTAGTTATCCTGAAACAAGGCGCTTACGCTGTGTTCGTCACGCATGCCCTCCTATTGAGTGTTGCTCACCCACAGACGATCTCCATGGCAAATTGAGATGAGGTATTCGCAGTGTTGGCCATGGCCAAGTACTCATTTCTTTCATAGATCTTGTAAATGAGATCTGAAACTACTCGACCTCCTACTCGGAAGCATTTGCCGAAAATCGCCTGGAGTGCACTCCGTCAAGGCTCTTCGTTCCTCTCTCGTAGCTGTTTTGCCACACTACTACTTTATGTTGCTTGACACCTGTGTTGTTCCTTTTCTGCAGCATGCTGGACGTCAATCACGAGCGTCTGCAGCAATTTTTCCAGGGGGGCAGAGTCGACAATTTTGCTTATCCTTTTCAGGTTGCTGACGATGCAACGCAAACGGACGTCCACAAAACGCTTTACCCTTTTCACACCTCAAACAAAATTCCCGTGTTATGGTAACAGTTGCAAAAAATGCGCTTCATTGCCAGCTATAGTTCTTTTTACTCATGTTTTTTCACGCCGCATAAAACTACGTGGAATGTGACTTACCGCTATCAGCAGTCACGGTCTCGCTACAATACCTGCTACAGATGTCTGCATTCATCATTACATGCGGCAAAACGCCTACTGTGTACTATCGTAAGTTTATGTGAACACTTTAAGATTGGCTGCCAAGTTATTGTTGCGCAATAAAGACCAATGGTAGAACAATCCGCTCACAAGTTTCGCATCCTGCCGACAATACAGCAGATCTGCAGACAATAGAGCGGATTTAGTGAACTGCAAGCTCATCACTGCATGATACCAGAACTGTGAACCAGGCTCTTGTGCAATGTGAGTGTCATGCCGGCAGATAAACTGTCATTGCAAGAATTAAATCAAATAATAAATCGGAATTAAGCTGCTGACTTCAGGTTTTCTAGAAAATTTTGGTTCTTAGTCCCAATTTCCAGAGGGGGCAAATGTCCGTTTTGTCCCCCCTGCTGACGCTCATGACGTCAGTAAAGGATGGTTAAGTGGGAACGTATCTTCTGGACTTTTCTAGTCGGCTTGCAGTAAACGCTTGATTACAACCATTTCAAAAGACACTTTCATTGGCTTTCTACTACGTTCACAAAACAGACAACGTGTTCATAAGAGCTTATATCGCACATTACTTGAAGCAAAACCAAAACCAATTATTTACGTAACGCGTATTGTTTTACTGTTTACGTAAATGCCTATTGGTTTACTTTCATGAACGTGCCTTGCGTCAGTTCAATGATGTTTGATGTACTGTTTGCCCCTGCCGGGTTCATTCATCGCTTCTCTTCTGGGTATCTAATATAGGCAATTATTGGCAGTTTACCAGCGGTGGTGTGTCAAAGTATGTTGTATTTGCAGTTGCCAGTTGCTTCAACTAGCCGTCATGCATAGCTGATCTGTTGCGAAAAATATGAATGTTCTAGCAACTGCTCAACTCGTTACGTCGTTTTTGGTTCATTTAATTTCGGCAACAAAAATAAAATCCGTAATGTGTTCCCTGTTTGGAAAACATTCTGTCGACGCCCATGCACATCTTGCACTTTTGTGTATCAATTTTGGTTTGTGTCCGAAGCAAAGAGTGTAGTATACGTATCTACATTATGACAAAAAGTTGTATTTGTTTTCAGGTAGATTCAGACGTGTCTGGGGACACTGAAAACAGCAACGACAGTGATGTTGCGATTATCGGTGATCTGGATGATCGAGTCAACGAAAACATGCCTCTTGCAAAAAATAACCAAACTGAGGTTGTTACCCAGCGATGGCGATCGGCTAGGGTACTTGGTATGTCATTACTACCTCTTGACAATCCGGCTAGATGTATTTTCCGAACGTTTTATGCCTTTATGTGCATAGGCGTAAACAGCAACGGTAGCAAAATCTTTGTAACTCTCTACTTCTTTAATATTAAAATCGTTTTCACCCGCAAATTACGATGCAACATGCAACTAATTGAGGAACAATTATTGTTGATATTAGCATCTTTGTAAGGATTACTTTGGACCTTAGTTGAATAAGAACTAGCCAATTATAGAAATACCTATATCAATGTATCAAGTGAAGTTCCATTAAATACATCAAAATTCCAGAAGCAAACTAAACTGTAGGCTACTCTAGAATAGATATGGCGTCAAAAAGCCTGCATGTGTACAAGAAAGATTTTGTCCAATCCCAATCACTGTTTTATCATTTTTTAGTATATGACCAAGGATTTTACGATACATTTGCTTCTAGCCTGACATAGCATTGTGCATTTTCTTGTTGCAATTTGCTCTTGCAAGGCACCTGTAAATTAGTTTGCTAGAGAAAGCGCAGGATAGTGAAAACAAGACGAATGTATCACTAAAAGCTTGTTGTTTTTACATAAACAAGCAATATTTTTGGATTGCCCCAAATCACCCTAAATGTAAAGTTTGCAAATAAATAAACAATCACTAAGTATTAGCGTGAATGCGCAAAACTGGTAGTTGTGCCTTGTACGATCTTTAATTTCGTTACGGTGCAAATTTGAATTTCAAGCCAAGAAAAGGTTTGACATTTTCTTGTGTTAAAGAGATGGAGAAAAATCCACTGCATTGTTGTTAACAACACCTTCATAAACAGCGATTATATCAATCAGAGGTACGATACGTTATTTCTGAATGTGCGAACGTCTCTGCTAGACTAAAGCTAATATTGCATTACCTTTGAACAGCTGANAGTCACCTCATGAAAAATTTGTAAACGAGGAAAGGCAAGAAAAAGTAATTGTAAATGAACTTTTTCGTTCATTTTTGTTTCTTCAGTAAAACACATAGTAGTCTGTTACACGAATTCAACAAGTCAGGTTTAATATTTTTTTCGTGTGCTCCAAATGTTTCGCGCTCTCAGCTCATATTTAGCTGATGTTTCTGGATATTGTTCCAGTATTTTTGCAGACTTGTATTCAAAAGAGTAGCTATTAGAGTCCTGCGCGGGGCGGGTTAACCGCGCGTGTGGCGGGTACCCGCATTTGCGTGGCGGACGGGCGAGGGTTGAATATGCTGCGGGGCGGGAACGGGTTTTACTTGGTGCGGGTGCAACTCGGGCGCGGGATGATAAATTCTTTGTGTGGGTAACTGAATGTTCAACCCAAAAATAATCAGCTAAAAAATCGAAAAACACGTGGAAAAAATCAGCTCAAAAATCGCAAAACACGTGGATGTATTAAAGTTGTTTGCCAGCATTGCGCTTAGGCCAGTAGGCCTACACAGAACCGTCGCCAGAAAGTTTTCCATAGGGGGGCTTTACATTTGTGCGGGGGGCTTAACGTTCGTGCAGGGGGGACTTGACATTCAAATTTGACAAAAATTTCACTAATTTATAGTGTTTCATATTTAAATTTGGGGGCTTCAAGCTTTGTTTGGGGGGGGCTAAGCCCACCAAAGCCCCCCGTGGAGACGGGACTGGGCCTACAGCAATTATTTACATTATGATGTAACAACCCACTGTTGCGAAATATTATCTCAGACTCTTGCCATGTGGTAGACAATTGAGCATTTCCAATGCTACCGTCGTAATTGGTAAGGAATAATTCGGTCTAGCAGCCTGTAAAAATGGATAAGACAGCGCTTAACATACAGCTAGTCATAACTCGACTGAGACGTAGGTTTTATCACCTCAAATCTGTTGACTGCAGAAGATCAGATCTGTGAAAAATTTTGGTTGCCAATGGAAAGAATGAGCGGCTTGATGTTGGTGCTTGCTAGACTTGTCTTCAGGCATTATGAGTTTTTAGTAATTTTCGGATACACAGTTTTTAGTAGTTTTCAAACAAGTGCGGATTTGGGATAAAAAAGTGCGGAGCGGGTTGGAAGTGCGCGGGGCGGGAGCGGGCAAGAATTCTCAAACTCCTGCGGGTGCAGGGCGCACAGTTGGTATCGGGTCGGGTTTTTCGGGTTCGGGTTCGGGTCGGGTTCGGGCTAACAACTTCCGTGTATTTCGGGCTGAGTTCGGGTTCATTTTTTGTTCATCACGAAATGTTTTACGAATCAGTCTGGAAGAAATAGGAAAATCTTAAACCTAAAAATCCTGATTATTTCACAGTCGCATAGAGTCACACAGCTACAGTATTACCGTATGAAAAACAGATACATAGCCTACCGTAATTAAAAGATTTTCGGGCCAGAATCGGGTTTTTATTT
>JGI24158J21664_10002050_pt1 | contig 23897 bp, 15 predicted proteins | sample Ectturendosymbi3_FD_21664 | JGI IMG/M metagenome (IMG submission 21664) | reverse complement strand
GTGGAAGGACTCTCCTTGCTCTTCAATCATTGCTTCTAAGTTTTCAGGAAAATAGTTTACATGACTATGAAAAAAATGAACCTTCACACTCATTTTGCATTCTAATTTTTCGTAGGAATTTGACAGTTGTTTTGAAAGGTCGTAATAGTTAGGAGCTTTAAAATATCCAAGGAAGTTTTCGACAACTGTTAGTGACCGCCAAGCATTTTTGCGAGGGTTATCAAGGTAAATGGAAAATATTTGTCTTGCATTCAAACGTCATATCTGAGAACCATAAAAAATTCCAGCCCTCGACTTTTCAGTGCTCAGCACAGGAAACTTTTCACACAAATATGCAAAGTAGTCAGTTTTACCTATTCAAATCTTTTGCAAACTGTTTTCACACTTTGATATGCAAAGGAGGAAGTAACACCTCGATAGGATTAATCAAAGGAAAGTGTATAATATTTTTTTGCCAATCTCAAGTCTTTCTCTATTTGGTCAACTTTCCCTAGTCCAATGCTCTTGGCAAGCCCTGCTGTCCCACAGACACAAACACGGAAAGTTTGTGCATCCACTTTGTTGCCTAAAAATATGCACAAATTTTTCTAATTTACTGCAAATCATCCCTCATGCATCATGCTCATTAACTATGGTACCAGGCACAGATTATTCTGACAGGATTTTATTGTAGTTACCGCTTATAACAGGCTACCAACTAACTCACTCCCTGTGGGCCTACGCGGTTCAACAACAGCTGACAACGCATTTCAGCATTGAAAAGCACAACTACTGATTACAAAATCTGTTTTCAAGTTAAAAATGGTGGGAGATAACTTTTAAAGCTTTTGGTGAGGTTTTTCAATATTTTGCGAAAAGCTGCAAAACGTATGCCCTCTAGCGGCTGATCCTGACCAGATGGACAAAAACGGATGCGATTTTTGGACTCAGCGTCCCCCAAAACCCCCAAATCCGTTACAAACTTCAAGTCCCCAAAAATCCTGTATATACCGGTGTAATTAATTAATCAAGCATTAACAATCAGTAAGGTAAAATTCGGCGCAAACATGTTTTTGCAAATATCTTCAAAATCGAAAGCCGAATTCGGTTTTAGCGACCAAAAAAACATCTAAAAACACCAAAAAAATCAGAAACAAAACTTTGTTGTCTAGTGAATCAATGTTTTATGTCAAAGAATTTCAAAGCGTGTGTTCAGACCTTTTGTTTGTTTTCAAAAATTGATATAATTTAATTCAGAGGCAGCAGGTGGCAGTGAGCCATAAAACGAACCTCAGTTTTAATTTGCAATTTTCACAGTTGTTGTCGACGCAGGAAGAAAAAACTCAGGGAATTTACATAAAGGCAAGATGGGTTCTGGCAATGATGGGATTTTTGGCCACGTTTAATGTGCATTCTCTAAGGAACAACTTCAGTGTCGCCATCATTGCAATGGTGAACATATCCGAAACAGTCGTGACTGAAAGCCATCAGTCGAATATTTGTCCAGACAAAACCCAAAAATCATCAACAGCAATTTCTGTAAGCAAATGTTTTTATTGCTTCAGCGAAGGAAGGTTGTTATTTGTGAAAATTTCTTGTTTTGAAGTTCTCGCTGATCTTCTACGCCTTTGTGTGGAACGATATACCATCACTTGCGTCGCAGCATTTCGAAATGAGAACTGCTGTTTGGTAGATTCCTTGGGAACTCGATAAAGTAAATGAAATGCATTCGAATTGTTTTGCGAACCATTTTACAATAATTATTTAAGAAAAGGTCTCGACGATTAGACGTTTAAAAATGAGGATTCCGTGATTCTGAATAAATACGTTTATAAGGGGGAATCATTTTTCAGCTATAAGAATTTATCGAAACCAATTTTATTAGTTTCAAAGTCTGCATACTCTCGTTTGGCGATGGGCGGTTTCCTTGAAAGTACTTAGGTCGTTTTGAAACTCCTACTTCTGTGGACATTTTACAATGATTCCTACATAAATGTTTAGTAAACTCTTACATATATAATTAGTAATGCTTCCGACTTGGCTTATTTTGTTTAGCAAGACAAAAGTAGTTCAAACAAAGTTTCTCAGGAAGCTGGGAGAAATTTAAAAACTGTGCACATAGACCAAGGGTGGCCAAACCTGCTCTATGTATGAGCCGCATATCGTAAAACCCAAGTTAGAAAGAGCCGCAACATAAAAATCTGAAAACACGAATTTATTTGCATTCTACTCTTCTGTGAATCATAATTCTTTTTGAAACGACTTGCAAAAGTGATACTGTTCGGCAAGCTAGCTACCACAACACCGCTTTGCAATATTTCTATACTTTACAATAGAAATAAAAATAAAGAACAACTTCGCAAAGGTCAAAGAGCCACATGCAAATGTTCGAAGAGCCGCATGCGGCTCGCGAGCCACAGTTTGTCCACCGCTGACATAGACCCTCCTTGCAACAGCTCCGTGAAGACAAATTTAGGAACTGCGCAAAATGTGATAGTTGAACAAGATCATGGGCTTGCCAATTTTCAGCAAGTGCAGTATTTTAAGCTTATCGCGAAGATCAACGAAACATTGGTTGTTTTGCTGCAGCATATACTCAGAAATCTGCAGTTGCCTGGTCGGTGTAAAGAATCAGGATTATTTGCTTGATTCTCTCGTCATGTGATAAAGCAACGTAATGCGCATAAACTTCAACTTACGAAATCAAAGTACTGTGACCAAGAGATTATTTCTGTAGTGATGACACAATCCTATGCAGATATTCAGAGTTACTTTTGTGGCCAAAGGCAAAGTCGTGGGTCTTCATGCGTTTACAATTTAATTACAATTTGAGCTGAAGCTTTTTAACCTTGAATCAAACTGCCATGCTTAAAACGCAAGGTTGGGCATAATGTTATGCTACAAATTAGCATTTTGCAACTACTGTATCGGTGAAAAGTTAAATTATATGTCAGTTTTTCTGAAACACACGAGGAGTTCATATAATAGATTTTAGCCCAAATGAATTGTAGCAACAGCGTGCATTCATACTGTTTCACAAGACTCCGTGTAATGCCCCAGGTGTTGGAAGTCGACAAAGTTTGCCGATCAATCTGCGCTTAGCGCGTCGCAAAATTATCTGTCGCACAAGCTACTTCACGATCCAGCACTTCGGAGTTCGCTATTACTGGACGCACGCATCCATATCAGAGACGATCACGGAGCAGGATTCGGGAGTGGATTCCAACCGGAGTTTTCGTTTGACACGGGAGCAGGAGGCGGAGTCAAGATTTATGTTCTACCAGGACCAGGACCAGGAGCCTGATCCGTAGTCAACGTTAAGATCTGTCCAGGAGCCAATTAAAACTTAAAAAATGACTTTTGCGATAACTCGCGAACTGCTGAAGTTACGTGCACATGTAAAGTATTGTAAGAAAGTTTTTTTTACCGCGCGTCTTTGAAGTGTTGGCGATGAATTTGTGAGGTTATTTGTGACCTCAAACAGGGGAAAAACCAAGAAAGCGGAGTAGCCATGAAAAAGCAATGGGTTCAAAAACGTGTAGAAAAAATACAAACACGTTAGAAATGTTCATTCTACATGAAAAATGTCGGCCAAGGCGCATAGACTGTAAAAAAATTTACAAAAATTTTTTGGGGGTACAGAGAGGAATTTGTTGATTTTTTAGGGGTGTTTTTGTCATTTTTTGATTGAAAAACTTCATATCTCCGATTCCAAACGTAACAAAACTCTGAACGTTTCCGAACATGTTCACATCCACGTTCTACAACATCCTACCAAACTTCAACCAGAAATAATGAATACAGAAACGGTTGAGACAATTTAAAATCTAAAAAATGTTAAAAATGTGACGAAAATTTGACAAAAAGTAAACTACAATTTTTCAAAAACTTGCGAGTTTTTTTGGTTTTGGTTGTATTTTTCACGTTTTTTCCAATGGTGCACTCCAAAATTCGGTATCGGGGCAACGGTTCTGCCGTAAAACCCAAAAAATCGCTTTTTTTCAAATTTCCAGAGATCCATTTTTTCGCCCCAATTTTTCCCCCAAAACAATGTGAATCGACGTTTTTGGTATTGGTGCTCAACTAAAGTCCTTGAAAGCAGTCGAAGCCAAAAAACAGCTTCGATTAAGCAAAAACGTAGGCGTGAAAATATTTTCTTCAAAATAATCAAAAACTTGCCCAAAACGGGCAAAAAAGTCAATGTTGTCAAAAATTTCAAATGCAAACATACCTTTTTGTTGGATGCATCTGAAAGGTCGTGCTAAAACCTAAAACCTTTCTTGCATGTTTTACTTGTTCACATACCTTCAGGGGTCATGGGTTATCGTAGAAAAAACGTCGAGAAAGATATATCGGCTTCTGCGGTCGCTTAAGGGCAGTTANTCGATTAAACGTACCTCAATGCACCTCAGTCCTGATATCGGCAAGCAATGGTTACATGTGAAATGCCGAAGCGCTAAAGCAACGGAAGTCATAGCAAGCAAAGGGATGACTAAAAAGAGAAAGTCAGAAGAAACAGTAAACACGAATTTGTGTTTGCAAAGATTCGACTGCGTCACCTTTGTGGCGATTAATTTTTATTTGAACACACGTATGTGCAAGTCCGAATCATCACAAAGTAATACAAGCACAAATCACATGGTTGCTTCGTCAAACGTTTGCTGCAAAACTAAATTTTTTTTTAATTGTTGTCAANTATCTGCGAAGTTATAAAACGTACTAGGTTTCATTTTTTCATTGAGCATATTGGTAAAGCAAAGTAAAGTCATANACCTACACATAACTGTGAAACACTGTAGGATAAAGGCTGGGATGAATGACTAACCGTCAGTCCTTTAGAAGTTTGTCAAACAAGCTCAAATAACCATTCACACCCATTACTCAAGTTACTGTTGCGCAAAGACATGCCATTTTATGCAATTAATTTGAAACGCGTCCCTTGAAAAATTGTGCATACTGTATTTTGCTGTTATGTTTGAAAAGTGCGTTTATATCTGGTCTTGCATGACTTGTGTGCAAAAAACTCCGAAACTTTTTTTGCGGCATTGTTTCATCAACTAGTAGCAATTTGTTACAGAACGGCCTTTTCCAGTGGAGCCCGTCGCAAGAAGGATTAATATTGGGCTGCTATTTTTATTGTTATGCTATTACTAACGTTCCAGGAGGATGGATAGCAAAGCGATATGGATTCAAAAAGTTCCTTGGGATTACAATGTTGCTATCTTCGATTATCAGTCTTTGTATCCCGGTCACTGCCTATAACAGTTTTGAATGTTTGGTAGTTTTGAGAGTTGTTCTAGGTCTTCTTCAGGTAATTTGAGTAAGCCTACGTGAAATTTTCGTGTTATCTGAGAATATTTCAGCATATCACAAACACCTCAAACTTCTGAATTAAGCATTTGTTTGATTTTTGTTTTTCATTGCATCAATCGCATTTCACAATTTGCAAACATGTACAGTACATACGAAATACGTTGATGATAAAATGTACACGATTGAGAGAATGATATGCCATAGTAATTGTAATCACGCAATTATTAAACATATTTCAAAAGCACGTGGTGGTTCAACGTGAACGTTTGCTTTATGTGCATTTAACCGTAAATCAGCAAATACAATGTGTTATTTTATTCGTCGGCAGAAGGAACAGCAAAAAGTGCAGTGGCATGCTGCATAATCTAATTGTCATTGTCCTTAGAATTTGCTTTCTGACGCTTTTTTCAGGGAGGTACTGCACCTGCCATCGTGCAGGCAATGTCAGCTTGGGCGCCACCACCGGAACGAAGCTTTCTTATTTCTATATGTCTTTCTGGGTCAAGCTTTGGAAATTGCATTGTTTTTCCCCTAGCAGGTTTTGTAGCTGAGAAACTAGGATGGGAATCTTGCTTTTACGTCACCGGTACGTAGTCCATAAATAAAATGGTAAACACTAGTAAAACTAAAAACAGTATGTTTGCAAACTTAAATGTGTAGGTAAAGCGAGTAATTAAGACATGGAACACGCTTGATCTTTCAAACACGTTCTGTTCATTAAATATGAGAAAGCATATCTAATAACAAAGTTTTCGCGGACATTGTTTTTGCATTTTGTCATAATGGAATCAGTTTTTTTTTCGGAAAGTGTTAGGTACCAGGTGTGGACCTGTAGTGACCCGATTTCTCTGATTCTAGGAACCAGATTTTCTCCGATTCTCGGGACCCGATGATAATTTTCTGATTCTAGGGTCCCGATTGTCAATTCTAGTGACCCGAATCGGGTCCCTAAAACACCTTAAAAAAATCTGATGAAATGGAGTCATATTTTTGCCAAACAGAACTCTGCTTTGTTATGGGAAGAATACGTAAATTTGCTACTTTTGTTACAGGAATCAGCTTCCTTGAAATGGCTGACACAATTTAAGCGAGTTTGGGAGTTAGTCTTAAACCAATATGTGCATTTTTCGAGCTTATAAGACATTAATTAAACCATTAATTCAGCTTCCGGAAAGATAAGTCCGATGAAATTATTAATTTCCGATTTTTCCGATTTTTTTAAAGTCCGATTAATTTTCATGCCATTTTCGTGTAGGATCGAGTTTTAATTTTACAGTAGTTCACTTTACAAAGATTTCGAAAATTACTAACTATTTATTTCAGATAAATAAATCTTGATGTTCGTTCCGTTTGAAACACGCCTATTGTACAGACGACTCCTAGCTTTCTCTGTCGTGGTAGTCTTCTGCCATATCAGAAAAGAGCAATTTTTACTAGCTGAAAATTCATTTAAGCTGCAGATTATTACTGAACTGCCTGAAGCACCGTTGAATAGAATTTCATGATCTTTTGCGGATGTCGTTTTGGCATAAATCTTATTGATTTTTAANCAATTTAGCCAGAAAAANCAAAGGTATTTGAAAACATGTATCAATTCGTTTAATCAAGCTTCGAGTTAGTAAACACAAGCGTTCTGAAATAGTTCACGCACAGGCGGAATGGCTGCTTTTTGGTCAATAATTTGGTTGATGATAATACACGATTCTCCGAAAACACATCCTCGAATCTCGAGACAGGAGAGAGAATATCTGGTTAAATGCCTTCAACTACATGAGCACGAAAGTGAGGTAAGAATGGTTTCATGAATTTCCATTTCATTACATCTGTAAATAATCGTTTTTAATTAAATGACAATAATTAAGACCCGATTCCTTTTGTTAAGTACTATTCTCAAGACATGTCTTGATGAAGTTTATCCTAACATATTTATTGCACTTCGGATTATGCTAAGCTGCCCCGATACTGTTGCCAGCGCTGAAAGGCGTTTCAGCAAACTGAAGCTGATCAAAACTTTCAAAAGGTATTATACGGCAGATAGCAGACTATCCTCATTAGCCGTGTTGTCAATCGAAGCTTCATGTGTGCGCTTTCTAGATTTCGATGATGTCATAAAGGCTTTTTGATGCCGAACGACTCGCTCCAAGCCGTTTTGATACTACAATAATGTGACATTGTTTATTATATTTTCATGGTTATTGCCATGTAATATTTTTCATGTGTGCTACTGTGCCCCTATACAGTGATTCTTTTGTTTTTCTGTATGACCACGGTCCGCTAGTTGAGTAACCCTGCGAGCGATAGATCAATTACAGCGACAACTAAATCATGACGAATAATAATGCTAATGCTACAACGCTTTAGAAATCGTTTTTTAGAAATCACCATCAGGGGGGCAAGGATTTCAGGAGGGGTCTAGTCTCGCCCAGAGCTGGACTGCTACGACACTGCCCATACCTATATGTAATTAATATCAACTTTACGATACCGAATACGGTATCAATCAAAATTATTGACGCTGGGAAATCAGGCAAACAGATGTATTTTTGCTTCTACGATCCAATGAAAATTCTTTGTTCATTCACGATAACAAATACAGTACACATAAATCGATTTTCGCATCTGGAGGCCATTGAGCACACTGAAGTATTTCATGAGGTGGTGGCCATGGTGGTTGCTATACGGCGGCATGTTATTTTCGCTGCATATTTTGCTCAAGTTCTTGCGTTTTGAAACTTTTGGTTGTTGTAGTAAATTTGTTCAGGAGAGTTAAAAGCATGCGTGGAAGGAACGCGTTTGATTTTCAGTGATATTTTTTAACTAATCAAGGTGATGGTTAGTCGACCACTTAGCATCCGCATCAGGAACAGGTTTTCTTGGTACTCTACTGTATAAGAATCAACTAAGGGATCCGATATGCAGCTTGACGCCAGAAAAACAAATGTTTTTGAAAATACAATGTCAGCAAGTGTTTGCAAGTGTTTGCAAGCAAACGAGCGCAGGAACTAGTTTTCTAATTTTGATCAAGGCATATGTTGCTACTTAGATGACGTGATAAAACTACTTTCAAACAATTCAAAATCACGCCTTACATCCACCTACTAATAAATGTCTTTCTTTTGCTGTTAATTACGCACACAGTCTCGACACTTCAACTTTACGTTAAGTCAGNGGTCGGCAATTAGCGGCCGGCTGGCCACATGTGGCCCGCTACAGTGTTTTCTGTGGCCCGCGGAAACATTCAGGAAAAATCTTCAAATCTGAAATTTCCTCCAATTTATCACAGCAAATGTTAGTGCTGAGAATTTATCACAACAAATATTAGTGCTGAGGCTAACTTGAACCGAGACTTGCTTTTATTTCCATCGACTTGCTTGTATTTGCACTAGAAGGTACACCCTCCGCTGAACGCAGCCTTCTCAAGGTGGCCCCCGAGCCAAATTAATTGCTCACCCCTGCATTAAGCTATTGATCGATCATATTTCTTCTTTGCCTGATTTCGAAAAGTAGAACACCTTGGCTCGCCATATTGACCTCTTTGCCCGTGTTGGGAATTCTGGTCAGCCATTTCACAAGCAATTGGGGAATTTACACTTTGTCTTCTCTGCTGCCGACGTATTTGGCAACAATCCTCAAATTTGACATATCAATGGTAAGTAAATACTATGGTTTGCGAAATTAAAACAAAGGAAGCCCTTATTACGTAGCTAGAAATGTTTAGACAATTTTTGTGGTGTTCTTGACTTCCAAAAATTCTCGTTCTCAATGTCGATTTTCTGCCTGCCTTTTCGATTAGGCAACAGTGGTGTAAGAGCAGGGGGTGGGAGCACACCCCTAATTTTAATTTGTCGCAAATTTGGACAATCTCAAACAAATTGGGCAAAAATGTTTCGACCCTGTTTAACAATACTAAAAATTATATTTCTTTGTCATTGAGAGCACAAATAAAAATTTATTATGTCATAGAAAACATATTAAATATATGTAAAATCAACAAAGTGTTTCTGGTAACTTGTGCTTTAGTATGTGAGAGTTGATGAGTAACTGACTCACATTTCAGAGCATGCTGCAGGGCACCTACTTCATATTAGCAGAGTCCAGGGTGTTTTCAAAATTTGACTTTGGTGACCGTTAAGATATTTTGAGAGACCGCAAATACTGTATTTCATCTGACTAACGAGGTAGTCATAAAGCGAGGATTTAGTGTATTTTGGTAGTGGTTATGCGGTGAGGTTCTACTGTATTTTGAGAGACCCTCGGAAAATTTGAGACCCCAAAACACCTTAAAATCACACTGGTAGAGTCCATGTCAGGCAAGTACAGAAAAGGTGTGTTTTTAATTTTAAGTACGGTGTTTGGATGAACACATTTCGCCGTACAGTATATTTCATATATGTCCCCAGCTAGGTGTGTAGCTTCTTGTAACAGCTGGAATTTGAATGGAACGCCAAACCTCAGACCTGTGAGGCAGACGCTCAGGGTTCTGGACCCGTTGGCTTCTGACAATGTTCTTCCACAACCTAACGAACTTTTTCAGTTAGGCTATTAAGAACCCAATTCTAAGTACCAAATTATTTATTTCAAGTCTATGGCAACATGCTAAGAGGAAAACAGAATGTACCAACAGCCACAGAAAATTTGTAGCGAGAACGTTTGTCACATAAATATTTTTCTGGGAACTTTGGGCAAAATACAGTATCCTTTGCACCCTCCAAAAATTGACTTTTCCTACACCTATGTTAGACAAAGTTCGATTTTCGACACATCAGACTGCTGGATCACGACAAAGAAGTCCTTAGCCTTCATGGTATATGAAGGTGCGAGTTACTTTGAGTATCCGAGATTCCATGTAAATAGAAATGTATGATGATGTTTAACAAAAAACTGAACTTTATACCAACTGCAAAGCAAACTATTCAGCAATAGCGAGTTATCGATCAAAGTTATTACCGGTTTTCCAATACATTTTATCACTGTAGTGCAAACACAAATTCTTATTTTCAAGGAGAGGTAATTTCAAGATAGATATGAAGGTGATTTTTAAACTTTAAAGGAAAAAGCAAACCATTAAAAAACTGTTCGAAGTATTTATCTGAAATACAAAATACTAACTTTAAGTGTTTATATGGTTGAATGTGGCGGTATGCCACATGACGTAACCAATAAAAGCGTAACTAAGTACGAGCTTCTACGAAAAGAAATTTTGTAAAATGATCAATGGTTTAATCAAAACTTCTTCAGGTAAATCAATGTGCGGATAATTTTTATGACATGCTGCGCAGTAAGCATAAAGAATTCACCTGAATAACAGAGGCACAATATAGATTGTCCCATCAAACTAACATAACTGTCTTCAGGCACAGTCTTCAGCCACGAATAAATTCATGCTACCATTTGTTTTGCTCTGCTATGAAGCAAAACACCTAAATAAACGTTCGTTTGACAGAGTGGAGCTTTGTCTTCCCTTCCCTACCTTCTGCAGTGGTTGTTTTCAACAGTTGGAGGCTATCTCACGGATTGGATTCGGCAGAAGAAGTTGGCTTCAACTGTGGTCATGCGTAAAGTCAACAGCGGTCTAGGATTATGCGTTCCTGGTGCCTTTGTTGTAATGGCAGGATATATTGGATGTAATACTACTGCAGCGGTTGCTTTTTTCACTATATCTGCAGCATTCAACGGTCTGACAGGTAGCAAACCTTATTCAGTTTGACAACACGTGCAGTGTAAATGAACTAAATGTGCGTGTGGAGTGGCTGTTGCTTCGGGATCCAAAATAAACTTTTACGTACTTCTTCGCTTAAGCATATATCTCAGAAAAACCGGTACGGTTAGGGAGTGTGTGTTAGCATGCTTTGAAACATTCCTTAGCAATTTTGTATTTTATGAATTTATTTCTGCTGCAGTTTTTCGAAGCGTCATTCGGCGCTTCCCGCAGTGATTCGGCACCCTGGGAATTGTGCCCCTCTTGCCCCCCTCTCGTTACGCCCCTGTGTACTATATTCGCTTAAGCATGTATTCTCAGAAAAACCGGTAGCCTTTGGTCAGGGAGTGTGTGTAGCATGCTTTATAATTCGGATCAGCATCTTTTCATTTCATTAATTTATTTCTATACGGCAGTTCCCGGATTTCAAGCTAACGCAGCAGATATTGCGCCGAAGTACGCAGGGATTGTCTTTGGAATATCAAACACGCTTGCCAGCATACCTGGATTTTTAAGTCCTCAAGTGGCAGGAATATTTCTTAAAGATGGGGTAAGTTCTACACGACCGCTCTCACTTTTCGATCCAAATATCTTCAAGCACACTGTTTTGTCGCAACTGAAATTAAAAATCACATTTCATGCCTCATCATATGCATTTACTTTTTTCTTATTCAATCGTAAAACCATATATTGGTAGGATAACCAAGCTTGTCCATGGGAATAGGATTTGTCCCTTTGAATGAAACAGTAGATATGAAATTTGTCGCATAACCCATCCTACCCGATTCCATTGTCATACAGCAGAAAGATTATCAGGTTAAATAGCCTACCATTGGTATATGCTTATATCAAACAAATTTTAGACCTAGTGGGTCAGTGGCATGGTGTAGTGTCGTTAGGCCCCCGGAAATGTGGTTATTGGGCCATTTTTATGTGACAAATAAAAAACGTCAACCCATTTTATTTTTACTGACTTCCTTTTAGAGCCGTAGCTCCAGTACTTGGAGCTTTTTGGATGCTTTAGCTATATGGCTTTGTACAGGTTAGATATGCACATAATCTAATTTACTTCGTAATTTGTATTATTAGTTTCTAGGAATCCCGTAGGATGGGACAGTCACAAGTAACCATGGGATAGGACAGATAAACGTGTCTCGTGGACCAGCCTAAGGATAACTGTAATAGCGCAGCTAAGTACTAAATGAGAATTTGAACAACTTTATCAGCTTCAGGTAGAAGTCTGAGGAAGCTCTGTCCACTGTCCCGCACGTCAGCAAGTTCAAGTTTTTGCATTGTCTGAACAGGTACTTTCTCAATGCTCAAACCTAATTTCACTTTTACTTTTTGATATGGTTGTTAAAGGCTTAGTCGTATTTTCGTTAAGTTGCTAGTGCTAACAACCTATAAATCCGTTCTTTGATATCACTAACTAACGAGTCGAAGTGTGAGCTACATCGCACAATTTTTCAAAATTATTCTTGAAACATTGTTTGCATGCCGTATTTTGTCACAAATACAACACGCGTTACAGCCTATGTCAATGCATTTCTCACCAAAATATGACGCCACGATCCTTCAAACGACACTGCCATGATTTTTCAAAAACATTGCTATTAAATTTCACCATAATATAAGAACAAACGTGTATGTGCAATGAAAGTGCCACCCAGGACTTTCAACTTGCTTCGAAATTCCAACTGATCGATAAAAAAAACAGAAATTACGCAATACACGCTTTACATGGGTTGAGAATTTACCTGATATTTCTTTATTGTTGATAAACGCAAGTTGTGTACTGATGACATTTAGTAATCACGACAAAAGCAATATCGTTTACCGCCTCTAACCAACCTTTCTTTAGAAGTTTTCAAAGCACGCTTTTCACAGCCAGTTTCAACGATCTAATGACATGGCTGACCGAAAAGAGGCCAATTGAAAGTTAGCCTTCTATACTGCTGGAAACTTTTAGTTACTACTGTTCAGGAGTCGATTACCTAGTCTCTAGAAGTCAAAGACTTTCTTCTTTATCAAGAATTTTCTGTACCAGGAAGTGGGTAAAACTAAGTTACTTTCAATTTTCCGTTTATTTCTAACTGTTTGTTTGAAGTGTTCGATCAAACTCTTTGTGAAGTAACCTACATTAGCGTCTAATCGATTTTTCGCAGAACTATATCAATCACTGGCAAAAAATCTTTTGGCTTTGCGCTGCTTTTTATGTTGGAGGGTCAGTGTTTTACATTCTAGTAGGCTCTGGAGTTGAACAGCCTTGGGCGAAAGATGGCAATAAGAAGCACGTGGACAAAGGTAAGTCCAAACTAGTCGAATCATTTTTGCTGTTAACAGTATATCCATAAAATAATCAAATCAAATTGTTTTATTCGACGTTTGGACTTGTCCAGGCATAAGCCATCTTCACGAAAAACAATACTGTAATAAAATTAACCAGTGACACAGAAAAGCGAAGATGCGATTTGAAGGCCTTTATGTGTATAATCTGTGACAAAGCAGGTTTTTTTGAGGAAAACGTTAGGTACCCGGTGTGGGCCTGCAGGGACCCGATTTCTCTGATTCTAGGGACCCGATTTCTCTGATTCTAGGGACCCGATTTTCTCTGTTTCTAAGGACCCGATGATAATTTTCTCTGATTCTAGGGACCCGATTTTCAATTCTAGTAACCTGAATCGGGTCCCTGAAACACCTTAAAAAACTGATAAAGATCCTTATGTGTTAAATAACAACAACAAAATAGATGAAACCTCCACGTTGATATCCAGTTGGTGTTTCAACGCAGGTGGTTCGTGTATTCTGGTGCTGTTATTTCAAAATCAACCATCTCTGTTACGTAATGTTACACGAATGAAATGGCGAATAAAATAATATATTTTCGATGTTGATAGCTATACTGTTGACAATAAAAAATTGCAAGAAAACCGTTCATTGCTGACAAAGTCAAATCACATGTGATGTGTTGCTGAGAGACGTCTTTTGTGCATATTTTTGCAGATGACACCGTGATGATGACGGCGACTGATTGCGAAAAACAGCAATCTGAAATTGCCTTTTTGAATGGAATCAACACAGAACATCGTTAAGGAACACTTGCCTTGCTTTCTGATCATAAAGGAGAAAGTTGGGAGAAAACAACCATGATAAACAGCATCTTTTCCAAACTCGTCACAGTGCCTTGTTTGAGAATTAAAAATATGAGTGTCGTCACTAACAACAATTTTTTACTGAAGAGTCACATTTTGTTGTGGAGAACTCTAAGGTTAAGGCAGGCAGGCCGAAAACTGCTGGTATGCATGGGACACACCTTCCAATAGTGACGGATCAGAGCAGTTAACAAAATCAAATGCAAATTAAACTCTAAGCCATTTGATTACTAGTTGTAAGACTAAAGCATGTTTGAAGTGTTACATTTTTACTTTAATGCCAGCGTCTTTGAATATTTTTTCTCGGAGCACAATGTGTTTTCATCTTTCTTTCCGTGGAAAAACGTTTTTCTAATCAAGCTCGAGATTTAGCAAATAAAGGATGAATGTTAAATTTTTCAAACTTTAGCATATTCAATAAGAAACTCGTTGTTACTTCAAACATTGATCATGTTGATCTCCAATATGTACCATATGAAGCCAATAAATGATTTTATTGCTTTCGCAAAGCGTAATTCTTGTTTCAAAATATTTGTAGAAAAGTGAAGTAGAGCTTTCAAGAAATTTGCTTTCTGAATGCACGTATCCACTGTTCAGTGACAATTTAATACAAGGGGAAAGCAGCTGAATCTGTCCGCGTATTTCTTGGAGAGTGATGAAAGCACAGCATGGTAGCAGCAGGAAGATTTAGCGAAAGCTCTGCTACACTTCTCGACAACACGAACAGGAAATCGCTGCTAACTGTTCTTTCAAGAAATGTACTCACGCAAGAAGAAAAATTCGAAACGTACAGCTCATTTGGGTCGGCCAGCAATACACAGCTGTTCAGGCCACATGCGATCTAACAGTGCTTTGTGTGATTCATTCAATTCAAAGCGACCACTTCAAATCAGCCGTCTGGCAATTGGTGTTTGCTTATTCTTTCAGTTTGAGTGATAACAACGTAGTGGTTGAGTCGTGCGTGTTAAACCAGTGGTGTCCAGCCTTTTCGTAACCGCGAACCGGTCAACGCTTGACCACTTTACTGCGGCCCGGTAGTACTCCATGAGGGTTCCGGTAGTACTCCATGAGGGTTGTTATTTTTAAATCGCTGGAATGAAGTTACCAGTTTGAAACCCGAATCAATTAGACAGTACTGTAAATGCGAACTAATCCATAATTTACTCTCAATGATTCAGTTTTAGAGAACCAAGCTTCCTAAGATCTCTGCGCGCACTACAAACGAACACGATCACTCCACCTAGAGAAGGCATGGGCCGCTAAAATGGCGGTTAACGGCAGGTTTTCATGGGCCAATTAAGAAGTTCACAGCGCCTGTCTCACTGGGTTCAGGTCAGACGATAGTCTGTTGGCATACAACAGATGTCTCAACTGACATACTTTTCCTTCTGCAATCGATATTGCACAAAAGAGAAACAACCATTGCAAAAAATGTATCATCACTCCAAGGAAATTAGCCTTAGATAGGCAGAGCCGGTTTATGCCGATTTGACCAATTTCTTCTAAACTCGCTTTACTACCACCACCATCAAAGTATACCAAAACCTTGCTTAACAATCCTCTCGGTATTCAGATAAAACAGTCGCGGTCTCTCACAATGTCTTTGCAGTCAGCAAGATCGAACCTCACGGCAATTTGTAAGCGTGGAGTCAGTTGCCAACGAAAATGCAAGTGAACTGCGCGGTTTTTAACACCCTTATCAAATTCTGTAGTCAGAATGGTCATTCTTCAGTAGTATGTAGCCAAGTTTTTTTACTAGCACCTCGTTGAGGCAGGGAGGGCTAAGTTTTGAAGCTGTTTCCTGCTGAATTTATTAAAGCGTTTCGTATTTGGCAGGTCATGTTTCAATAGGTGCTGCAAACTACGATTCGATAGTTGTTGATATTTCAGTACTGTCGTTGCTACTACTTGTCTTCTGAAGGTAACGTTTGGCTCGCAACTGCAAATGTGTGTTGCTTAGTCTTTTTTATAGCCTTGTTCATTTTCCCTCTCGTAAATATTTGATGAGGCAACCTGAGCTTGGCGAAAACATTCGAAATAAACCTAGTTTTAATTATGAATGACTATTCCAGGTGTACAAAAAATAACGGTTCCTTCAAAAAGTAACAAAAAATACAGTTGAGCCATTTGCAAAGTAGCAGAAGTGACAATTTGGTTCAAGTGAAGTAAGCCTCATTATTTTCTTGTGGTGAAAATTTGATGTTCTTGTGGCATCAATCTCACAGATTGGTGTCGTAATTTCTGAGATACATCCTAACAAACCGAAAGTTGCAAAAAGTCTGTTATTGGGAGATCTACAATCACTTCATACATTTCTTTGGTGTTAATAGAGAAAATAATTTTCAACCTTCTCCGGGATATTCAAAACTTGCTCTAATAATGTTTGTTCTCGTTTAATCGGTGCTCTATTAAGTGGTTTTCAGTTTTCACTGTTGCCATTTTCCACGTGTAAAGTATATAGTGATAGGCAGGTGTTTTGATTTTGGATTTAAAAGTCGAATTTGGGCTATTTATTTCAGAATATTTTGTCTGTAACTAAGCTAGATATTACGAGTCAAAGACCAGGCGACATAGGCCGAAAATATTAAGTGGAAGCCAAAAGAGACCTAAAGCTAAGGCAAAAACAGACCGAAGCAGAAAAAATAAAGGTGGGTTAGACAGGCATTTTAACCACTGAGAGTACACCCAAAATGCCACACCGCATTGAAAATGGCGACAACGTGGGCGACTGCAGTCTGGTCATGCTACGCCAGATAATCAAAGTGAAAGTTTATATATGGGAAGTGATATACGAGCGGCTTGGAAAGTGCTAATCTGACAAAGAAGGAACCTCGTCGGTAAATGCATCTGATGAGGCATGCGAGCAAGAAAATTCAAAATTTGGTGAAAAAATGATTCTACTACATAACCAGGTCTCATGAGTCGGAATGTTAGTGGCTAACCTGGACTATTTAGCCCAAATAGGACCACCTGCAATCATACTAGTTTTCGCCAGAAACGAGAGTGATGGGACACGGTTTTTGAAATTTCGCTGCAAAAGAATAACGCCAAATGGTGAAGTAGTAGGTCATCCATGGCTAATATTCCTGGACTGGAAACATGGGATCTTTTGCTACTGGTGCAAACTTTTAAGCTCTGGATATGCACTAGGACAGCATTCAATATTTCTCCCCTCTGCAGGTGTTACACTCGCACCTCCCTTCTGGTCAGGGAAGCAGAACAGTCGCCAGAAAGTTGTCAATAAGGGTGCTTTACTTTTGTGCGGGGGGGCTTTACGTTCGTGCAGGGGGGGCTTGACATTCAAATTTGACAAAAATTCCACAAACTTATAGTGCTTCGTATTTCAATTTGGGGGGGCTTGGAGCTTTGTTTGGGGGGTTGAGCTCACCTAAACCCCCCGGTGGTAACGGGACTGCAGGGAGGTGCCTGGCCAGAGAGGAGGTATTAATAAGCGTTGTAATTCCTTGATTTATTGGGGTTTACGGTGCTGTCCACTGACATCTCTGCGGAAGAGGACTTGGCGTCATCCTTTCGGACCTTGTCTTTTTCACATCACCGATTTATATCATTGTGCCTTGATGCAAGCCTCAAAAATTTCTGCACACCACTGAGTGGAGCCCCGCAAAAGTGTTTCCAATCGGACCCGTCACTTGCTAACGCCGGCCCTGATTGTAGGCTACACAATAAGCTCCAGTTGAGTGTTTCGCAGATTTGAAATTGATGGCAAATTTTCTTACTCCTTTACTTGCTTTTTGTACGTCGACTTCATAAAAATCAAATACAAATTCATATTCAGTCTAACCAAGCATGTGGAACAAGAGGTATTTTGCTCAAAGCAAATAAGCTCCGTGGCCTAAAAGGCTTGTCAGAGTGGAGTCCATCAGAAGGAATGATGCAACGCTTCATATTTTCCAACAGTTATGTGAATCATACAATTTCAGTGGACGTCATTTGAAATTCCATGCGTTGTCGTGTAATCAATGACTGGGACGTCTTGCCTCAGCAACAGTTCTGTAACTCCGTTTATGTTGGTCACTGAATGATTTTCTTGAACTTTGGACTGGCATGAAGGCCGTGCGTCTGTTTGCGCTGCGTAAACGTTTTGCTATCAATGCCAGTTGCTCACAGGCAGTAGTGCCAAAATTAAGTACGTTCCTAACTTATACTTCAAGAGATCCACCACAATGGTGGAAAAGGCACAGATTGCGGAAGGCAAGGAATCTAAATTGGAGAGTGACTCAAACGAGGCAAGTTGATTCACATCATTTTGGGCAAAGGTTTAGATTAAAATTACCCTTCAACTTTTTATACTTTGCATTGTGTGATGCGCTGTCAATTGCTGCATGATTAGTAAACTACAGCATGAGTAACGTACTTGCCATGGAGTAAATTTGCTAAGTTTTTTCTGTTGCAAAGTTGGTTTCAGTATTCACTACAATGCCTTGATTTCGTCCGAAACTTCTTTGAAAAAACGTTGCGTTCATTTAAAGACTCAAGCGCAGTTGAGGTAAGATGTTACTTTCATAGCCATCTCTAGCACTCTTGTTAAAAAGGCAGGCAAGACTTGTTTCTGTCCAAGCTCAAAATATTTTTCATCGTTGCGCATGAACAGATGTATTTTGTTTCTTTCGCTAATTCTTTCCCTGTAGGTCTCTTGTGTTCAAAAAATTTCTTTGAGAGAGTGGCTGGCTAAATTGGCATATAGTTTACTAACGTGATAATTAAAATGTCAGTGCTGACTGCTGAATAATGTAGCACAAGACATTACAATTGTGACTGCAGACTCTTAACAAATCAAATATGAACAATGTTTTATGTCAAAGAATTTCAAACTGTGCATTCAGCCCTTTTCTTTGTTACAAAAATGATAACATGCAATTCAGAGGCAAGCAATTAGCAGTGAGCCGCAATATCAACCTCAGTTTTAATTTCAAATTTTCACAGTTGTTGTTGATGAAGGAAGAAAAAACGCAGGGAATTTACATAAAGGCAAGATGGGTTCTGGCAATAATGGGATTTTTTGCCACCTTTAATATACATTCTCTAAGGAACAACTTCAGTGTCGCCATCATTGCAATGGTGAACATTTCCGAAGCAGTCGTGTCTGCAAGCAATCAGTCGAACATTTGTCCTGACAAAACCCAAAAATCATCAACAGCAATTTCTGTAAGTAAAATATTTTCTTTGCTTCAGCGAAGGGGGTTATTCCCAAATATTTTCTTGTTTTGAAGCTTTGGTTAATCTACTACGCCCTAGGATGGAACGTAATACCATGACGTGCATCACGGCGTTTCGACTTAAGAAATACTGTGTGGCTGACTCCTTGGGAACTACAGTGCTGTTTGGGCTGAACTTTTTACGCTCCCGCCCCGTTCCCTCAAATTTGAAACCAGGCCCGCGCACGCTGCCAAACTACATCCGCTCCACCCCGGACTGTTTCCGTCCCAAACCGGCAACTGCCACTCTATGTCTGAAAACCACCAAAAACTCATTCAAAGTGTTTCATAGCTAGTGGTAATTAATTCAGTGGTTAATTTCAAAGTCTACGGAAGCCTATGTAAAACACTGTAAACTAAAACTGTGAAAACATTTAGTCAACATTCAGCGCTTCTTTCTTAGCTTGAAGAGCACTCTTCACAAAAGAGTGTGTCATTCACTGACAAACTCTGAATGTTTTTTGCTACTCATGATATGCCCAGACATACTAAACATTTGTTCACTAGCAACACTAGTTTCCATCATGCAGAACGTGTTACTTGCAAGTTCACTGACAGTTGGAAACTCCAATCTGTGGTCTCGCCACCACTGGAGAATGCCGCCACACTGTTGTACCCATGGGCGCAATTTTGTTGTAAAATGTGGAGGACAGCTNGGTGTGAAACCAATGTAGTTATCGGGTCGATACAGAAATGACGTTTTNTATATGGGCTACAGTTTCCCAATTTTATTTCTAGAGTTGTTTTGAGAGCAGCACTAGTCACTCTTTGCTTTGTCCTTGCAGATGATTTACAATGTTAATATACTTAAATTTGTTGCTGCACACGGTGCTGTAGATCAGCCCGCTTGCATTAATATCGTATTTGTATGCAAAGAAGCACAGCAATGTGACAGAACACATCAATTGGGTTTTATCAGACCTGACAGTTGGAGTGCCCAAAATTCTGAACCGCACTGGTCGCACGTGCATATCACTCTTACAGTAGAACACTTCAGTTTTCATGCATTTTTTAAGAAGTGTGGTTTACAGCGCGATTTTGATGTTTTGTTCAAGTCGCTTAACGTTACAAAGACGATAAATATTTTTCTTGCACATTTCCGTTTTTCGAAAAAGCAACAAGTCTTTTTAAATGCTGCTGGGCATAATGCATGCTGCCCCACCACTACCAAAATCTCAATTGATATCCTCTTACCAGTAGCTATCTCTGCGAGATCGCTATCTCTGCGCGCATTTAGCTATCTTTGCGCACATTTAGCTATCTCTGCGCGCGTTAACTATCTCTGCGCAGAGATAGCTATCTCTGCACGCATTTAGCTATCTCTGTGCAGAGACAGCTATCTCTGCGCAGAGATAGCTATCTCTGCACGCATTTAGCTATCTCTGTGCAGAGACAGCTATCTCTGCGCAGAGATAGCTATATTTGCGCGCATTTAGCTATCTCTGCACGCATTTAGCTATCTCTGTGCAGAGATAGTTATTTCTGTGCGCATTTAACTATCTCTGTGCAGAGATAGCTAAATCTGCATGTACATATAGCGCTGACGCGTGTCGAAGGAAAACATGGTATCCTGTCTGAAGAAAAGCTTGATGTTCTGTTTCAGTAATCCAGACAAAAGCTAGGCTACAGCAAGGCCTGAATTCCCTGACGTCTTATAATGCAATGTGGTTTCATGTCTAAATTGTACTGTTTTGATAATAATGTTGTATCTCGGTTTGTGTAAACAATGGACTACAGCAAACTTGTTGTGGTGGTCTCAGTGTTAGTGCCATTTTTTGCTCAAAGTTTCTTAGAGGATCTCGGCAACTCCGACCATTCCAACTGTTCCTTCCACGCACCTCACTACCTCTCAGCGCCTTCAGGTGTACAAAGAGAATGCTCTCAAGATCAAATTTTTCTTTAAACAAGACGCGTTGAACCTTATGTTCGCAGCTTGAGTTCCTTTAAATCTCACACCTGAAGGTCGCATTTCAGTGCAGGAATGCTGGTTATTTCAAGCAATAAGTAAGTACTGCAGCTTATTACATATAAGAACGTATGCATCCTTCGTTTCTTTGATTCTCAAAGCAGTAGGGTTTGTTGTCATAGTGCTAAAGTGATGTGTGTTGCCACCTTTGTTTTCGGGCAAAAAGGCCTAACCGAGCAATTCGTTTCGATGTGCTTTCTCTATGACAGCGTTTTTCGCTTTACGATACAGTGCACGTCTCCAAGCGAGCACTTTGCTTTCAACGCGCTCTTTCTCTGAGAGCATTCTCTTTGTGCACGTGAAGGCGCTGAGAGGCGGTGAGCTGTGCCTGGTGACAACAGTTGAAATGGCCAGACTTGATGAGATCCTCTTTGAAACTTTGAGCAAGAAATGGCACTAACACTGAGACCACCACAACATGTTTACTATAGTCCATCGTCTACACAAACCAAGACACAAGAATGTTATCGAAACAGTATAATCTAGATGTGAAACCTCATTGCATTGTATGAGGCCGGGGAATTTATGCCTTGCTGTAGCCTAGCTTTTGTCTGGACTACTACAACAGAAAACCAAGTTTTTCTTCAGACAGGATGCCATGTTTTCCTCCGACACGCTTCAGTGCTATATATGCATGCAGATTTAGCTATCTCTGCACAGAGATAGGTAAAGTGCGCAGAGATAGCTATCTCTGCGTAAAGATAGCTAAATGTGCGCAGAGATAGCTAAATGCACGCAGAGATAGCTAAATGCATGCAGAGAGAATTATCTCTGCGCAAAGATAGCTAAATGTACACAGAGATATCTGTGCAGAGATAACTAAATGCACACAGAGATAGCTAAATGCGCGCAGAGGTGGCTATCCCTGCGCAGAGATAGCTAAATGCGTGCAGAGATAGCTAAATGCGTGCAGAGATAGCTATCCCTGCGCAAAGATAGCTAAATGCGTGCAGAGATAGCTAAATATGCACAGAGATAGCTAAATATGCACAGAGATAGCTAAATATGCACAGAGATAGCAGTTTTTGTGCTAAATCTATCAGATATAATGGTTTTACGAACGGCGCCCCATAGCTTGTGTTGAAAGGTCAAAGCATTTTATTGAGGACATGATGAAACTTGTGCTTCTCTTCATGTAATTAAAGTTTCTGGAACTGTGGCTTAGCCAAAAAAGGCTAGCTCCTTGTTGTGCGTGCACTTGTGGTAAAAGGCCAAAACATTTTATTGAGGATATAAACCTTGAGACCAGACCATGCTGTTGAATTTGTCCACCATCAAAATAGAACAAAACGAGGGTCATGTGCCAACTGCCAACGATGGGGAGCACTTTTCTGCAATGATCACTTTCAAGTTTTCTGCAAAGATTACTCACACCCCTGGAATACTATCCCCGGCTGATTTCCACCCAGACAGGAGTGGTGGCCATGTGGTCCCTAGGTGAAAATCACCTGACGTTATGGTTGATTGTGAGTTCGGGTGAAAATCACCCGACATTGTGGTTAGTGTGAGTTCTGGTGAAAATCACCCCACGTTGTTGTTTCTGTGAGTTCAGTTGAAAATCACCCCACGTTATGGTTAGAGTGAGTTTTTGGTTTCCCTGTTAATGTCTTGACATTGTACAACTTGACAAAACTCCACTAATTTATTCTTTTCATATTTCAATTTGGGGGGGCTTGGTGCATTGTTTGGGTGGGCTTAGCCCACCAAATCTCCCCTGTGGTGACGGGATTGGCAGTATGTGAGACATGAAAGTCAATAGCAGTGCCGCGATTAATCTGATTGCCCAACAATTGTCGTCAAGCATTTGCCCATTTTGGGCAAGTTTACCTTATGTGCCTGATTTTGGTAAAATTTGCTCATTTTGGGCAAGATTGATTAATTTGCCTGAAAAATCCAATGAAAATAGAAACATTTCATGTCTCAACCTAATTTACTTTTTTTGCCGATAGAACCACAAGCTTGAAACAGGTTTTGTTTAAACCTTAAACCGACCACGAATGACGTCCACTGGCGGAATTTTTTGATTTTTCTTTACTTTTTCGTTCATTTGTTAAGAGGACTTCCCATAGTTTCGTTTGGAAAATTGCTTTTGTTCTTCGTCATATAAAAAAATTTCCAAAATCAACACGTTGTTTTTTTCTGGTCGAATGAGCATGAGAAGACTTGCGAAGTTGTACAAAAACCCGTGCGCGCATCTAAACCTGTCAGTTAGTCCAGTATAAGCGAATAAACAAAATCTGCCCATTTTGGGCAAGGACAACAACGGTGTTTGTGTTTAGATGTTACCTGAGCAGGGTTGATCAAATTTGTTGTATGTGCTCACTGGTGGTGGCAAAGTTTTCAATCATATTGCACTTCTGCTTTTTAAAAACTCTGTTGTTGAAATAGGCAGTGATAAAGGAACCTGAGTGAAAATAGCTACTCCTCTATTAAAATCGTTACAAAATCTATAAACATGGTCGCTGACACCGGGGGGGGGGATGCAGGGGATGCATCCCCCCACCAGACCTAAACAGGTGTTGAAATGACACTTGATTTCATTGAAAATCATCGACAAAATATTTTTGTACTGT
>JGI24158J21664_10002048_pt1 | contig 23899 bp, 11 predicted proteins | sample Ectturendosymbi3_FD_21664 | JGI IMG/M metagenome (IMG submission 21664) | reverse complement strand
CTAAAGGCTGATGTAATAGGTTCCGTAAGAAGTGTCGTTGATTTGCACTGAAGTATTTCTTTGGCTTACGCATCAAAACCTTGATTACCCTGAAAATATTTGGTGCAACGTTCAGAATTGGGGGGGGGCATTGCCCCAATTGCCCCCCCGGCTACGCCCCTGCCCACTCAATTCCTAATTTCACAATGAGAAAAAATGCCGCTTCTTTGCTACATTTGGACCTGTGCCAGCGGTTTAATAAGAAAGATGTCGTATTTTTGAGAAAATTGCAAGTTAGCGCACATAATTATCTACGTCTCTGTCCAACACATCTAACTTGACCTCATCATCAGGGCTTTGTTTTCGCTGTGCCCCAAAACGTTTTCATTTGTGATAGCCCTAATGTTAGCTTTATCGAAAATTGTGAGGATCCTACCTCTTGACCTAAACGTCTTTCAACAGTTCAGCGAGATTTCTAAACGTGAAAAGCCCACATAAGTTGCATTTGAATTGCGAATATCCCAAAGATGAACTAGGCAATAATTTTTCAAATTGTTGTTTACAACGTAAATTATCCAATGGAGAGGTGATGCAACGGAAATGGCTGGTGCACTCAGCTGGAAAAATCGCATACTTTGGTTTTGTTGTACTGCAAGCTTTTTTTCGATGCAAATGTCGCGCTATCCATTCAGTGGTGTCGGAGCTGGGGGTGCAAGCGCACCCCCAAAAGTTTTGGTTTGTCGAAAATTTGGGCAAAATCCCTGAAAGTTCGGGCAGATAAATTTCGACACCTTTGTTTCCTATTGAGTGATCAATGAGCCCGACTGAATAAAAAAATACAAAGTCTGACTGACTTTCTTTTCTCCAAAAAACAATTTTGACCANCAAAGAACTTCATGTTTTAGAATTCGTGAGAGCTGATAATTAGCAACCAACTGCTNCAGAAAATTTGTAGGGGGAAAGTTTGACGCACAAACGTGTTTCGGGCAAGTTGAGGAAAACTCGGGCAAAATATCCTTCGCAATCCCAAAAATCTGCCTGCTCCTACATCTGTGTATCCATTGATGGGTTTTCTGACTGGTCCAGTGTTAGTGTGCGCTTAGCTGAGCATGAAAAGTCCAGTTGTCACTTGCAGGCAGGTGTTCAAATGTTTGAGGCTGAGCAAAGACGAATAAAGGGTTGCTCGATGGATTCAATTCATCACATTTTTATCATTTGCCGCTCCACCAAACTTTCATTGTGTTTATATATTTGCGAATGTAAATAGGTAGAAAAACCGCTTCAAAGTCCAGGTGCATAAACGATAAGGACAGTTAAAGCTGCATTGCGGATTAACTTGGCAAGGCGTAAATTGAGAATGTCATCCAGCAGCCAGCACACTTGTTCCTGTTTATCATACTGGGCGGCTATATGCTTCTATTTCATCAATCAACTATGCGCATTTATGGGCGCAATTTTGTTGTAAAATGTGTGGGTACCGCTTGGTTTGACACTTATATAGTTATCGGGTCGATGCAGAAGTGACATTTTATATATACAGATTCCTAATTTTGTTTCTAGAGGTGTTTTGAGAGCAACACTAATCACGCTTTGCTTTGTCCTTGCAGATGATTTACATATTAATATACTTAAATTTGTTGCTGGACACGGTACTGTGGTTCAGCCTGCTTCCATCAACATTGTATTTGGATGCAAACAAGCACAGCAGTATAGTAGAACACATCAACTGGGTTTTATCAGAGCTGTCAGTTGGAGTGCACAAAATGCTGAATAGCATTGGTCGCACGTGCATATCATTCTTACAGTACAACACTTCAGTTTACATGCATTTTATAAGAAATGTGGGTTCCAGCGCGATTTGATGTCTTGTTGAAGTTGCTTAACGTTACAAAGACGATAAATATTTGTCTTGCACATTTCCGTTTTTTGAAAAAGTTACAAATTTTTTTAATGCTACTGGACATCATGCAGGCAGCAAAAGCATTTGGCCTAAAATTAGCGTAGCCTACGTCACAAAATGATTTCAATCTATTTTACTGTTGGTGGGTGGAGGATGTATCTTTTCAATCTCCCCTTGCTGGCCCCTGCGTACATACCCACACAGAGTTGTAAAAGGGCCTCATTTTGAAACCTGAACCCCGCCCGAGCCCGAACCCGGCTCGAGCGCGACATTTATTTTTGAAGCCCGATTTAGGCCTGAAAGTCAAATTTACCGAGGGAGTTAAGCAACTGCGGAGTAACAAAAAACGTTGTGTGCAGGTGTAGCTGTAGGTACACGGTTTATCACACCGAAAATAGCTAACACCCAGATCAAAACATTGGTAAATCTGGCACAAACATAGCATGTTAGTCAACGATAATACCGTGGAATATAATTTTTCTCAAGAAAAAAAGAAACTATCACGATAATATCTACGTTAGCGCTATAGGCGTAAAAGAAACTTTCTAGGATAGCGCTATAGATATGAAAAACCGGCTTGTAGGCTTCTTAAAACAAGCCAAGAATCACGTCAGTGATTGATCTTTTCGATGCAACGCCATCGTGTGCTAATTTCCTCACTGCTGTCGCCTTCTCAAAAACAGTGTGACACTAATCCCAGCAGAGAATAAAATAACGCAGCTATGTTTGCAAACAGAATTAGCTGAAAAAAAATCACAATCACTTCACTCACAGAAGTTACCGCGGTGAGCACAACAAATCTACGTCACGAAAGAAAGAAGTCGTTGCTCTTAAGTGTTATAAAAAAGTTTTGTATGCAGGCCAGAAATTGGCCCGAAATATTTTGACAAACTTAAGCCCGACCCGAAAAGCCTGACCAGGCTTATAACTCTGCACCATGTCAAAAGTTTCATTCTAAGATTTCTACTTGCATAACGACACAAAAATATAATTGAGATTAAATCAAAATGAACAACGGTGAATTGGCAAAAAAAGTACCAAGTTTCACCTTCAACACGAAAAGAATGTCCAACTAAACTAGGTGCATTGTACCTGTAAAGCAAATGTTTCGCACTTGGATGAAAACATTTACTGCATTGTGGGTTTGGTTAAACCCAAGCAAATCAGATGACTTACGAACCAACGCAACGAACCAAAGCGCAAAGTGTAAGAGTCAAGGAAAGAATATCTTTGGATTTGTTGGTCACCATTGTCGTGATATTACAAGAAGTAAGGAGAGATGTATATATTATCCTAATTTCCGAGTCAAGTCCTGCGCTTTGAGCTATAGGTCAATATAGAGCTTGGTAAATACTGTGGGGTACTTTTCCAACATTTTGATGGAAATCCTGTTCATTAATGGTTGAAAACAGTCTTTTGCTAAACTCCCCATCCCTAAAATATGTCTCCACAATAGTGCTGCTTTTTGTTTTCGGCAAAAGCTTCGCAGCGATTTGCCTGAAAATCTAACTTTCTAACATTGTATACACTAACATCATTAATTATACGCTGTCTGCTTCTCAATACATGACAACCAACGTTACAGCAAAGCCAGTTACATTTCTGCACGGAACAAATCATGACTGTACTGTGGTGGTCTCTCACATGTGCAGCTGTAATACTCTAGCTGTTACAAGAAAACAACCTTTCTAACAGTATACCACACAGGCAAAATGTCGGACAGAAGCAGTTAAACAACTTTCACGGTCTCTAGAAACTTGAAAAATGCTAAAAATTAATTTATCGAAGCTAAAATTTGTAAACTAACAAGAATCAGTGATACCACACCAAACTCTGTTTCAACATGATCTTGGCAATGTGTGGCCTACCATCTAACGTGAAAAGCTCTTCACACAAAACATGACAAACATCACTTTTATTTTTGAAACCTCTTCAAATACAAAACCTAAAGAGAAAAAGTGTGAGGCTTGGCAAATTATGTTCCCCGTCTGAAAAAATGGGAGGGCACGGCTCTTTTGTCCCCCACCAAATTGCGCCCATTTGCGCATTATATATTGCGTTTGATAAGTGTTTCTACATCTGTGACGTGATAATCTTTGTACATTACATTTCTAATTCGTAAAAGTGCTAGCTAGACAAAGTCAGCTTGTCTTTAGGTAAAATTTTGGTTTGTTTTTCTTTAGGTGAGTAAATTCACTTGGTGGAAGCTTTGAGGAGTGTTACCCAAATGCTTACTGACAAGGAAGCACCTCATGTAAAGCTATAGGCACGGAGAAAATCGAAGAACATAGATCATATTAGGCTAGTGCTTTGGCGAGAGACAATTGTAACGTGAAACAAAGAGCTAAAGACAAGTTCTACATTTTTCTTATGCTATTCTCATCGTCAACCTAACTAGTATACGATGTTCTACATATACAGAGTGGGCCGAAACTCTAGTGAGGTCTTTAAATATCCTGAAACTCTAGGTGTCTGGTTATATCTTGCGTAATAGCAAAACATAGGTGAGGAACTCAACCAGAAGTTAAATAATTCAGGCAATTACGTCGACGCAAGCAGATTTCCGAGTGCTTACCAGAAAACCGTTTTCTTCAAAACTTTTTTTCCAGGCCCTTGTGTCTTGTTTACGTAGCCATTCTGTTTCTTCTTTGTCCATTCTATTGTTTAACTTCTTATACTTGTAAAACGGGGCTTGAAGTAAAAGCACAGCCCAGCACACAATGCAGTGCACTTTGCAGACTATGAATGCCGTTAATAATTCACTAGTTCATTGACATGCTTCCACTTTTTTCAAATTACATGGCAAACTCTAAGTGCAAATAACCAAAGCAATTAGGTTTAAACTTTACTTGTTTTTTTGGTTCCTTCGATAACGGTGGCATAGCAAATGACAAAACGGAGGAACAAAACGCTGTTTTAATGAAGATTGAATGCAATTATGGATTTCAAAATATATGCGTTCAACAAATGATTACCTTGTTGTGCATTTAGAGTAGAGATTTTCGACAAATGATCAGGTTCATGAATAGTAATTTGATTGGGGAGAGCGTTTTGAAGTAAAAACAGAATAAAATATTCTCGTATTTGCTGGTTCAGTTTTCCTAATTTATACTACGATGCATTCATATGCGCAAAAGTCTTCTGAACAAGTTGGAACGTCTACAAAAAGAATGCCACTCTGCGTAGTCTGTGTACTTTATTTCTAGTCAGGACTCTTCGGTGAAAGCAAAGTTGTTTGAGAAACTTGGGTAAAAAAACTGTGAAACACGCAAGAATATACATAAAATACACAAAAAATCAAGTGACAAATGCGTTTGTCTCGTTTGGTTTTGAACACGACCTCAAAATAGATCGGGGAAGTACCAAAGTGCCAGGCTTTGATACCAACTATCATACCCTTGCTTCTTTGCAAAAATATCATTTACCCAGAAAGAAAACGTCTCCAAGTAAGCTTTCTTTGAAATATATTGGTCCCAAAATTAGGTCTGATATTGCTGAAAATTTGAGATCTATTTCGCCTTATTAATTTGGAAAACAAAATAAAAACATCCTGCTATCTTGCCAAAATTCCTGTTGATTTTCGTTTCATAAGCTTGTCACTTTTCTGTAATATTGTTTTGATTCCTCTGTTTTCCCTCATATCTATTACGGTTGCAGTTGCTCACCCCACATACTTGTACATAGCTATGCGTTCCTCCCACTGTTTTTTGTTGTTGTTTTGTTTACTTACTTTATCTGACGTTGATTCGATTCACTTTGTTACTTTCATTCTACTATTTGTGAATAGGCCCGTAGCCAGGTTTTAAGGTTTGGGGGTAGAAATACATTTTTATGGTGGTAAAATTTTTTTTTTACTACATGTTTAAAACAAATCTTTCTGGGCACAACAAAATCTGGGGGGTCACTGCCAGTGTTCGCTCTAAGAAAATTTACACTGAGATAATGTTTGTTTTAGTGCGCGTGCAATTTCACAACCATGTAGACACACAACCAGTGAAACGTTTCAAGCATTACGAGGGCTATGCGGTATACATACGATATCAAATCTGGAATCTTGCAAGTGCGCAAGAATGAGATTTCACTGCGCAAATACTCTGGTGCTACTGCGCAGTTGCGCACCTTAGAGGGAACACTGGTCACTGCCCCCGAAAGCGTCTTCAATTAATGATTTGTGATAACAACAGGGCTGGCTGAGAACTTGACCCATATCGTGTTTCACCAACCATTTATGATACAATGTGTTAGAGCACGATCATTTTTCTGATGTTTTTATCTTCTCATCAACATGAAATTAATTTCTGATCTTTGATGTTGTTGTTTTTCCTATTAATACATTCGTGTTACTTCGTGATTTGAGTCACTAAAATGCACGAATAAATCACTACTAGTCCCGTCTCTATGTTGGGCTTTTGGGAGCTTATCCCCCCATACAAAGCCTCAAGCCTCCCAAATTGAAATATCAAACGATAGAAATCAGTTTAGTTTTTAGCAATCCGTATTCTGTTCTGTCCTGTAAATTAGGAACAGAGCAATAGGCTACTTGCCGTTGCTACCTAGAACAGAGATTCCCAACCTGGGGCACATGTACCCTGGGGTACATTTGCCTACCTGAAGGTGTACATTTAAGGTTAGCAGTAAACGGGAAAATATATTTGTACTCTATATTATTTATTTCCAAATATTTATCTGTGAATATTTTGTTCAGAAATCATTTTATGCTTACTTTTCAATATATAGCTATGATTACTCATGATAAAATATTTTGATATATGAAATTTTAGGGGTACATGCTCATCTGCCGAAACGCTGAAGGGGTACATGGTCAAATAAATGTTAGAAACCCCTGACCTTGAATAACATCACCTGATCATTTTTGAAATGTTTGTGAGGTAATAAATGTATTTGAGGCTTGAGAGCACAGCGTCAGCATTCATTGCTTATAGTGCGGAATGTGAAGTTAGCCAATGTACCTAGTTGTAGCCTACACTTCCATAAGTTTGACTTCCTCTTGATCAATGTGTTTTGTGTAGTGATTGTTGTGAAAGAATGCACTATGGCTAGCCCAAATAGTCTCCTCGTATTTTGTACTGCATAGAATCAAGATAGGCTACTGTTAAGCTTTCGACCAAATTTGCGCATTTGCGCATCCTGCTGTTCAGACAGCATTTAGTTTGTAGTGTAGTTATAAGAGTTTGTTTAACAATCACTGCTGAGCTTGCCCCAACAGAGCAGGCTAGTGCAGTTAGTGGATTTCTGATGTTAACCTTGTTGCCTCCACGTACGCCTTAGTCTATACTTGTTAACATTTTTTCCATGGACGTCTGCAGGTGCAGGGGAGGAGCAAAACGGGCATTACCTCCCTGAAAATTGGGTCTAGGAACCAATAAATTTCTAGAAAACCTGAAGTCAAGCAGCTTAATTCCGATCAATTGATTTAATTCTTGCAATGTCAGTTTATTTTCCAGCATGACGCTCACACTGCACAAAAGCCAGGTCCACTGTTCTGGTGTCATGCAGTGATGAGCTTGAAGTTTACTTATGCCCATTCACTTGCCTCCAGAGGCAAGTTGCCAAACTTGCGAGTGGATTGTTCTACTGTTAGTCCTTTATTGCGGAACAATAACATTGGCAACGAATCTTAAAATGTTCCAGTGTTGCCATTTTAGCTGATTTGCTGCCAAATCCAGCAGGATTTTCTCACTGTTCGCTGTAAAATGTTCAATCTAGCAGTTAGCAGATTTTCTAGCAGAACTGTTTGGCATGTTTAGCAGGTAACAAATTCCTGGAAAAAAATTGTGTTAACAGTTTTTGTTGAAACCTTCACACCTTCTTCATCAAAAAATACTTTATTTTCTTCATAAAATATATTTTATTTTCTTTATTTTATATTTTCTTCATCTGCTTGAAGCAGCTTCGTCGTGTCATCATAAAAATTCCATATGATTGAAGGCAGATGGTTGCGACTGGTCCTGGTGTTACTCAATTTAAATCGGCCAACACCAGGAGCAGACACAACCATCTGCCTTTGATCATTTGGAATTTTTATTATGACGCAACCAAACTGCTTCAAACCGATAAATGCATCATAATAACAAGTAATTAGATGGCTTGGTGAAGCTTCAATGATTTGATTCTGTCGCGTGCTTATTGAGCGCATAAGACCGTATCGGTAGAATAAGTTTTTATCCCCCGAAACATATGCATAGGCGTAGCCAGGAGTGCCAAAGTGGCCATGGCTCCCTAAATTGTTAGCATATTTTGTGCTTTGAGAGGCGGTGTCCCAAACAATATACTGTTGCTCGCTTAAAATGAAGATATTTGTCCCGTCCTAAAGTTACGCGCTGGCTACGCTACTGCACATATGATATTTCCACGTGGTTCAGTTAGCAGTAATGTCTGGTAAAAACTTCCCTGGTAAATCAAAGCAATATTGCCAAACGTTTCGACATATATGTTTGAAAGATTCGGAATTTAAATATTGGCTCAATGCTTAACTACTGCCTATCCTGATTATTCAAGAAAAGCCTTTTGCAAAGCTTGCAATAATACAATCATAGCGAAACACTGTGAACTGAAAAGGCGTGCTGGAAGGTGGAAGGAAAAAGCACTCCGTTAAGGCTAAAGAACTTTTCGCATGCACCCAAATGCAAACAACACAAAGTTTTGAGTTACAAAGGCCAGACGTAGAAAGTCGTAGGACTGAAACTATGCTCAGTCTGCTTATTGCTGAGCACTGTTCTATAAGCACATGCGACCTTTTGAAAAAGATTGTCAAAAATTGTATGTCATACAAAAAAGGATGTCAGCTGCAGTTACGTCGCTTGAAATGTCGACTGAGAGAAAATCGTGGGGCGAAAAGCGTGACCACACCGACGTTTTCTGCCTCTGTCCATTGGTAGTAGGCCTAGTGTTTCCAATTCGGGGCAAAATTTTAAAACCCGGGTTTCGGGTAGCTGAGAAAAGAAACCGGGAAAACCCGTTTTTTTCGGTTTTGAAATTAATGCGATTTTGAGCGATAAAAACTCAATATCATTGCGAAATTCCTATTGTTGGTCCCTGCGCAATTTATTAGCGGATTATTAATTAAGTTAAGCACAGTTTTTCAATGATGTTTATAATACTGATATAAATGAACTAACTAATAACAACGGCATAGCTCTGAAGAACTGCCTCACGTGGCAGTTATTTTTTAATTAGGTTAGCTAAAAGACAAAAGTTCGCGTAGACACCTATTAAGTGCAAAATGACGCCTCGATCCGTCTAAATAGGTGTCTCATGATAATAGTTGAAAGTTCAAACGTGCTAATTTGGCCGTTGCACGCGCCAATCTGCAACTTCAGTGTTATCAGTATCACTAACATTTGAATGCAACAGCAATTCCAGGTTTTTTTAAATACCCGGGTTTGGTAGTTGAAAAAAATCGGGTTTCGGGTAGTAGAAAATAGCAAAAAAACAGGTTTAGGGTTCGGGAAAAGCCGGGTTGGAAACATCAATTGGTACTGAGTGCAAGACCAAAAATTGTTATGTAGCTTTACAAGTTTACTTCATTCACCTCAAAAATAGCAGATTTTTTGGCAGAATGTCACTACGTTTTGCAGATTTTAGCTGAATATTTGTGATAAAATTTTTAGCACAATCTATCAGTTTTCCGTGACCCTATTTAGCAAATTTAGTGCAAACCATCTGGCAACACTGAAATGTTCACTTCAAGTTACAGTAGTTAGCGTCAGTATTGTCTGATGGTTGTCACTTAAATATGTTGAATGGTGTAAGGAAAAACTGCTAGATACGGTTAAAAATCTTGTCACAAATTTTCAGCTAACATCTGGTGGATGCTGGGGTGTAGTGGGGTGGGAACGGCGTTCCCACACATTTTTTGATGCGGGAAAGCGATCCCACTCCTTTTTGCACTAGATCACATTAAAACATGGCTGCGATCTCACAGATGTACTAGCGACAAGCAGATTAGCACTGCTAATTAAAAGTCTACACTGAAACAGGAAGATCCAGTGTAGAAATTCTTGTAGGCCAATGCTCACTTTATTCGAGCCATTTGGTGCAGTCATCCTTTTTATTTGGTGTAGGAACGCCGTTCTGCCGTTCCCACATCTCCTCTTTAGCACTACACCCCTGGGTAGATGTAGTGAAATTTTGCTAAAAAGTCTGCTATTTTTGAGGTGATTAAAATAAACTTGCAAAGGTACATATCAATTTTTGGTCTTGGATTCACTATCGATGGACAAGGACAGAAAATGTTGGTCTTGGCCACCACACTTTTCTGGCCACGATTTTCTTTCTGTGGACATTTTGAGCAAGGTAACTGCAGCTTACCTCTTTTTGTATGACAGACAGTTTTTGGCAATCTCTTTCAAATGGCCTTATGTGGTTACAGAACAACGCACAACGATAAACAAACTAAGCATAGCTTCAGCCCCAGTTCCTATTTTGTGGGATATGTTGTCATATCAAACATTTGTGTACCAGATACACAGTAATTGAAACTATGGAACAACAATTACTGTACTTTATCGAGGTGGGGCTTTTGCAACATTTTCTACAATTGAGAAAGTTTTCGTGGGCCGGATGTTGTGCAGGCCTGCCCTAGGGGATTTCCCTAATTAAGTTGCGTGTTTTGGCCATCGAAATTAGAAGACTTAATAATTCTTTTTTAATCGAAACTAGAAGATTTTCCGCATCTTTAGAGGGTTTGAACACCTCTCTAGCTCAATCGGCTGGCGAGGTATTGTGCAAAATTCAGCGAATTTCAGCAAAAAGGTGACACATGCGGGTCTCATTAACTTCAATTTCATATATTCTGGGTAAGCTATGTCGCAATTTCGTATAAATTTTGTGCATCTAATAAACTTTTCTAATGTAGAACAAACGTACTTCTTATTTTCGTAATGTATAACGTGATGATATGGATCTTTGTATACGAGGGGTGGGCTCTTCAATTGATCTTGCGTAGGGTGCTTACAAGTCTAACAATAGCGTGCTGTCAGGGCCAGCAAGGCATGCTCTCAAGGCCATACTTTATCAGGTTCACTGCAAAAAGTTTAATGTTACCATCTCTAAATCATGTTTCAGCCATCCAGTGTATTATTTTTGGAAACGCTGTCGAAACACTAGCATTAATGGCGTTAATAGGCTAGTTAACCAGTAAAAAAGCATAACCAACATGGTGGCGTTCGTCAAAGGTTTGTTGTGCATGTGAACTGTAATAATGGGCCTGTAACAAAGCTTTGAGATCTACGCCAGATTTTTGTTTTCATGAATGCTGTAATTATCTACGCCACATGTACAATGAAAAAGTCTTTTCCGGGGAGGGGTGTTGTAATTGATCTTGCCCAGGACGCACCGGCAATTTATGTGCAGAAATGATATATGTTTACGTTATATGAGCCATGCCATGGTTGATTAAATAGGATCACGTAATCACAACCATGGGCGTCGGAAGGGTTCTTACCAGAGGGGGGCCACTAGGAGATCCAGGGGGACAAGACCCCCCTTCGAACGCCCATGATCACAACACTTCTTTCAGCTATGGCGAGGAAGCGTTGAAAGTGGATCTTGCCGAGGGCGCAGGGATGGCTTGCTCTGGCTCTGTTTACCCCTACCACTTTCTATGTCCTTGTAACCCAAAGCTTTGTGTTATTTTTGTATTTTGGAGCACGCAAAACGCAAAAAGTTCTGTAAAACCTTTACGACACTGAGTCAGTGGTACTTTTCACTTCCAGCATACCTTTCAAATTTGCAATTTTTCGCCATAATCGCATTACTGCAAACTTTGCAATTGGTTTTTCTTGTAACAGCAAGATGGCACCGAGGCAACTTTTAAGTTTTTAATTTTTTGCAACCCTGTATGTCGAAACTCTTGACTATATTGCTTTGGTTTGCTAGGGAGTTTTTTACCAGACGTTATTTTACTGGCCTAAATGAACCACTTGAAAATATCATATGTGTCGTGGGATAAAAACAGATACCACCAACGTAACCGTTTAATCTGAGTGCCCGTACGTTACAGCGTTAGTTTGAGGGCGTGTGCAGGCCACAACGCATTCATACTTCACCTGGCCTTGGCCAGGGTTGGACTCTAATTCTTACGTGCGATTTTCGTGTCATACTCTAGATGTAGTGTTGTACCAAGTGTTGCGAGTTAGCGAACGACTGTGTTAAGAAAGTGTCTGTGATGTAGTGTTGTAAGTTTTTGCGTTAGCGAAGAATTGTGTTAAGTGGCTGAAATCTTGTGGTCCTACCTCCAACGCCGTTACCAAACGTTCTGTCATTTATTATCAATCTGTGTTTTGCACACAGCGTGTGCTTGTGCTCTTTGGACTTCGTGCCTGGTTCAAAGATTTAAACAATAAAAATAAAAAAATACAATTCGCTCATTAAGTATGGAAGCAAATCATTTTAACTTCAATAAGCCATAGTTACTTGTTATTATGACGCAGTTATCTGCTTGAGGACAGCTGGTTGTGTCTGGTACTTGTGCTGCTAATTTCAAGCGTCACAAAGAAGATAAAGTATCTTATGATGAAGGTGTAGAACAGGGGTCGGCAACCTACGGCACGCGTGCCACCCATGGCACGCCAAATACTTTTCAATGGCACGCTTAAGCTCCAAGTTACATATCAATTTTGTTATGATTCACACAAATGGTATATTGGCCTTGGCTTGTATAAAAAATTCGCATCTTGTTGGCACATTGAATGATTTGAAACCTTAAAGTCGGCACACAGTTAGCAAAAGGTTGCCTACCTCTTGTGTAGAAGTTTTCATCTCGAAAAACTGTTGAAATAAATTTTTGATCAGAAATTTGCTACCTGCTCAACCTGCCACACGGTTTTTAAAATCCTGCTAGAAAACCAACTCACTGCTACATTAAAATGTTACTGCGAACAATGAGAAAAGCCTACTAGATCAGTGGTTTTCAATCTTTGCTCTACCACACCTGCCTTTAGTAATTGTCACTTGTTTCAAGCCTCCCTGACTTTAAATAGGTTGTAAAAACAAATGTGATTATTGGTAAATTTACTTGATCAAACTTTCCATGTTGTAGAGCACGTAAGGGCTCGTGCCTCCCTGGAAACTTATTGGTGTCCCCTGGGGAGGCGAACCCCATGGTAAGAAACACTGTGCCAGATTTAGCGGCAAATCAGCTAAAATGGCAACACTGTGCTGATAGCGGTAACCCACGCAGTTTTATTCTGTGTGAAAAAAAGCATGAGTGAAGATGAAGTATTGCTGCGTCAACGAAGCGCAATTTTATGACTTTTACCGTAACATAGGGCATTTTCTTTATGGTGTAGAAAGGGAAAAGCGTTTTGTGAACGTCAATTTGCATTGCATCGTCAGCAACCTGAAAAGGACAAGCAAAATGTCGACGTTGCCCCCACTTGGAAAAATTTCTGCGGACGCCCATGATTTTTAGCGAATGTGAGATACAAGATGGCGTTAGTCCTGCTCAGGTCTATTTTGCCCGTATGTGTCAAATGTACTTGGGGCGTGATGCAGGCATACGAAAAATGACCGTTTCAAGGTGACCCTTCGAGTAAATGAGTTTTTTTATGTGGTCTGTTGAGCAGCATTCTCAAAATCTGCGTAAGCTTTGTATATATCAAGTTAGGGGGAGTTTTTGCCAGGAGCGGGCAAAGCACACTTGAAGTGTTCCAACGAGAAGCTAGCTAACTGCCTGTCTGCGGCAAAAACGTTGACATGTTCATGTGGTACCAAGCGCGTTGGTTTGGTAGATCAATCAAACCATTGTTGACGAGAAGTAGATTCAACCCGCATGATTCATTCAACGTTCGGTAATTGCGTGCCAAGCACCAGAAACTTTTTTGTTCAGTATTTTCTCTTGGGGAGGAGGCGAGCTGGGTTTGCACTGCAAAGCTTGTGATGTTCTATTTGTATACGAAATGTGTTCCAGTTGTTGTCATTCAACACATCGGAATTTTGAAAAACGCCAGAACCTGCATTTCGGTGCCTTTCCAAAGGTTCATAAATGCACAGGTCTGTGTTGGTGGCTTCATTCTTGAAAATTAAGTGAAATGTCTCGCTGTGACCAAAGCAACATGTCCTACAAAGCAACACGATGTTGCCTCCCACCACATGGTCCACCATCTACAGTACATTTCCTGATTTAACGTCAGCGATAACCGGCACAAATCCATAAACCAATGCGGCAAGAAAACGCGGCCAAATTTGCGTTCCAGCGCACCGAAACAAAACGAGGTTCGAGTGCCGGAAGTGTGGAGCTCCTGTGCGCAAGCAACACTTTTGAATCTTCTGCCCAAACTGCTGAAAGGAAAGCGTTGCATGCACTTTGGTTTTTGTTGTATAGCACATTTCAACGTTGCTACTGTGTCAAGAAGTTTGTCTGCAAGCGTTGTGTGTCCAAGTACTTAACGCTTGTGAGAGAAGTCAATAGCACATTAGCCTGTCAATAAAAACCCTTGCAAAAGGTGAGCTAACTCAAAACAAGCGTTACCTGCACCTTATGTTTGAAATCCTTTGTTCGTTTTTTTTTGATTGATTCTGTGCTGCAGATTGCCAGATATTGTTGTAAACGAATTTGACAAGTTTGGGCCAAATACACCTTATGAGCAAGAATTCACAAAAGTATCACAACAATATTCAGCTGACCCTGTTGTGACTTTGTTACAGGTGAGTTAACTCAGAACAAGCGTTGCCGCCACTGCATGTTTGAAATCACTTTATTTTTCTTTTTTCTGATCGATTCTGTGCAACAGATTGCCAGATATTATCGTACAGGAATTTGTCCACTTTGGACCAAACACACCTTGTGGGCAAGAATTCACCAAAATATCATAAAAATAACAAATTTTCGTGTCTTAATCTAATTTACCTTTTTTGCATGTACTTCCACCAGCTTCGAACAAATCAAACTATGGGTCTTGTACAGACCACCAATAAAGGCTACTGACGGAATTTTGAATGTTTTCATGTATTTTTCGTGCCGTTTTGAACCGTACTAAATGAATTTTTTTCGGGAGAGGCATGTGTTTGATTTTGAAATAATAAAATTTTTCCGACATGAAACAAGTTTCTTTTTCAAGGTGAGATGAGCTTGGGAACAGTTTCTGAGCTGTTCAAACACGTATCTACGCACCTAAAACGTTTGCGTAAGCTTTGGTTGTGGTGAGAACAATTTTACCAGAGTGCGGCAAATTACACCAACATCCTTTATTTAAAAACACACCTGAGCAGGGAAACATGTGCCATGCACTAGGAGATTAACAAGTCTAGACATCAAAATTGTTAATGCATGCGTATTTCGACTAGAGGAAAGCCCGATGCGCATGCTTTTTAAGCAAAATTCACTTAAGCTCGTGGAAAAGTTAATCAACATGTGCTAATGAAAGAACACGTTCATCGCGTTGCACTGTTATGACTGACTTCAGACTTGTTCTTTCGGTAACAGTGTTTTCATAACTGAACGATTGGCTTGATTCAGGTTTCTTACAAATTTCTGTGAACATTTGCATTTCATTATGACATGTCTAAGCAACCGCCGTCAATCAAATAACAATGATTACGAGTTTTAGGAACCAAATCCTATTATGAAGATTGTTCAAAAATTTTTAGTTGCGAACTAGGAGCCTACTGTGTGTATTTGCGCTAAAATATTCAATAATTTTATAATTAGTTTTCCCGCAATGTGAATCACAATTTCCAAATGCTCTGTTACAAATTTAATGTATGGCAATTTTCAGAATGTCAAGCCCGCTTGAACAAACGAAAAGCCCCCCTGTTAAAGACTCTATGACGACGGTTCTGACCATAACCATTTCCTGTCGCTTTATACCGTAGAAATATTTTATGCATACAGCAACAATTATTCAAGCTGTGACTACAAAAACGTTTTGTTTTTTCATGATTGTTACGTGAGCTTATCTTATAAAATACATTTGTGTCTCCTGACCATCGCATAGTAAATTTACCGATTTCAGGTATTTTTTACTTCCTTTTCATCGAGTGCCTTATCGCTCCCTCTGGGCTTTTAATCATCAAGTACTCTTCTTTCTCGGCGGGGCGGTCTAGATATCCCTGGACGGTAGCCTTCTTCATTTAATCCTGGTTGTGCGCAGTCAAAATTTGAAGCGGTTTTACTGACGAAGATAGTTGTGCAAACTCTCAAAATTGTAGCTCACTTTAGCTATTTTGTCGTTTTTACGATCGAGAACAGTAACATCTCGCCCAAAAGAAGATGAAGAACGATCGAAAAGTTGAGCATGTAAATAAGTATCAACCACAGCAGCTTTTAACATTCGTCTAGAGAAGGGTTTCTCAACCTGTGGGCCATGGTCTACTAGTGGGCCACGGAAGAATTTTTGACGAGCAACGGCCTGATACTATTGAAATTGAGTACGTTTTGCAAGATGAACCTTTAATCGAAAACATAGGTTGCTCTTGAGTTACAAACGTCATAATACGCTATCTTTCAGCATTACATGTACAGTAGAACATTATTGCGACATGAAAATTCCCACATAGTCTTCCACGTTGTGCAAAATATACAGTCATCAAAGACATTTTTAGGCAGACAGACGACTCTTGTTGCCATGCAAACGAAATGTACAAGCAGGAAGATGATTTGATTTGTGTATCATCATGTATTGAGCATCGAATATCTACGCTTTCAAACATCAAACAAGCCAGCCTTTGCATGGATTGTAGCGCACGTTTAGTTATTAAATGCTTTTAGTTGTTTTTATTTCTGTTTAAATTTGTACATGTGCAACAGTTGCCGCATTGGAGAAGTTGCACAGTCAGTGGGTCATGAACCCTCTGTTTATTATTTAATTGGGCCACATGCTTGAAAAGGTTGAGACCCCTGGTCTAGAGTTCGCTCTGTTTTTTCTTTTAAGTTGCAGCCGGAAAAGGTTATATTTGAAACTGTTAATATTTAAACCAAGCCATGCTGCTCCTCAATTTAACATATATTTTTCACATCAGGAACGTGTGCAAAAAGCTGAGATTTCAGTTTTCCAATACATTTAAGAGAAAATTCAATATTCTGATCTAAAATAACGTCAATTGCAAGGAGCAAGCGTGAAAACGCTTGCCAGGAAAAAACTTACCCGAATTCTGTGACATTTTTCATGGCATTTAGACTGAGTAAAACAGACTTCTTGTGTAGGCTGCACCACAGCCCTCTGTTACCTTAGCATGAAAAAAGAAAAATGTTTAAACCTATCACTACCGAGAAACGCATCAAAGTTTGCCGCTGGCAGAGTGAGTCAATTTACTGGTTTAATGTCTCTTGCCTCTGGCGTAGCTTGGTTGGTTTATTACCTAATAGCTGATACGCAAAGAAGATAAAAACACAATTTTACGCACTTCCTTAAGTGCTTAGAAGTGCTATAATCTCATTTTGCCTTCAGGTTTTTATCTGTACTGATTAGACAAGTACTTTAAAACAAACTCTACGCACGTTTCAAAATCCCTTAAATTTTTAATAAACGAGTAGAAGAAGACTGTTAAGTTGCAGAGCACTACCGTATCCTTTCGTAGTTATGAAACGCTAGCTGATTCCACGTTTTTTCTTGCTTTTTGTGTAAAACCGAAAGACTACAGCTATTGTAAAGTTCTGTTCCAATTCTCTGTACCAAGTATTGTTAAAGGGTTTTGTACTTTCGTCACAAGAGGTTTTTCAGTTGATAAGTTTTTTTATTCAACGAGTTTGTCACAGCTGATAAGAATATTTACGTTGCTGCAATTGTATTGTTCCAAAATGTGTGATCATTTTGTGTACCCGCGAAAAAAAACTTAAGAAGACGAGTCGAGATCCTAGAAAACAAAGCATTCTTGGAAAGTGCTAGTCGGCGACGCGCACGAATATTTGCTCCGCATTTAGCCTCGGGGATGTGTCTTTCAATACTTACTTTTACCTATTGTATGTACTTGAACCTGGCTCGAAACGAAACATCCGTGGCGTGTCTTGATCGTTTTGCAAAATCACTTGTTTGTGGAGCAGTAGGTTCAATGCTTTGCTCGAAATACAAGATGTCGAAGCTGTCAGGTTATTTTGTCTCAAGGACCTAACATCAGAAATGAATGATCGATTGCAGCATGCATGTTACAAACGGTTTTCCAACTGGTAGCCAAGTTTTAGTTATACATCTTTTGCTCTGACAATTTTTTTTCAAGAGCCTATCTCACGTTTGCAGGCTGTAAATTTTCAATAATTAACGTTAGACTGCAGAGAGCATTAGACTTACAGTGACCTTAGTTACAGCTTTTGCATAGTTTTGCAGGAGTACGTTTATTTACGTTTGCCTGCTGGTAGCGCATACTGTTTGTCACAATCTGCTATGAACTGTTGAATGATGCAAACATGTTGTAATGAATGCTGCTTTACGTTTGTACACTATACAATCCGGATGAGCTTTAGTTTGTAGAAATGAAATGTCGTTTCAAAAAAACTATTTGCTTGTGACGCAAACGTTTTACAGTTTAATCTTTTCAAAACAATACTTGAATTTCTAGCTATGCATAAAATAGTCAATACTTTCTCACAATGCCATAGCCAACTGAAAACGTCACTAGCATATTCTTTCATTTCGTATGTGGGATTGCGCCTTGTTGATGTGTTTAGTATCCGTTAAAATGCCCAAACATCGTTAGATTTTATCACGTTTGCAAAAAAATGGTCCTTCCAGAAAGCACCTACTTCTATATGCAAGTCAACAAAAATTTGTTTCGTGCACGGAATTTTTCAATAGAACTATTGCTCAAAACACCGAAGCCCGTATTTTTTGTAGCAAAACCGTCGCACTATGTCTGCTTTCTGTAATTCAGACTAAACTCACTTGTTTTTGCCTTCATTATCAAAACCAACGCTTGCTGCAGATACTTTGGTTAACTTTGATCAACGGCCATGTTGCTGCTTTGTACCTTACTTGGGTTGCTCGCGGTTAGCAATGCAGGAGGATTTTACCACTACCCGAGAAACTTGGAAAACTTTTTCCACTCTGTTGGTATGCATCCCATGGTATTTCCGGAACCAGTTCAAAACCGCAGCGCATCAGGTATCGAATAAATGTTACTGTCCTTGATGTTATGTAACGTAGCTTTTAAGTAAGCGCATAAAAGGTGGTAACGGAATTTTAACTAATGTCATATGTTATGGGATAAAAACTAATAATTTTTGAGACGGTCCTTTTTTTTAAGGCATCCTTTGTCAAGAGCATTTTATTAATTGCTATAAAGTGTAACAGAGTCACTGCCAATATTTCTTTGTTTTTGAATAAGTTTTGACCAATGTGTATTGCGGAGTTTCTTTAAAAATTTTGATGAAATATTGTCTTACGTAAATCAGCTTAACCATAACAGTATCCAATTCGATTCAAAATTTATTTTGCCTTGGTGAAGTTTGACCTAAGGTCTATTTTTATAAAAGCACATATAGTTCGCCACGAACTAGGCCAATACATGTTTAAAATCAACTTTGACACTCACACGTAAACATGTCCATCGGAATGCACACAAGTGATCCTTCAGAAGTAAACGTGTTTGAAGTTTGAATTAACAGTCTTTTTTTCTGATCAACCGGAATGCTGTCCACATATGTAGACTGTATTATGACATTCTTAGAAATGCAAACTTACTTATTCGATAAAAAATTTTCCGACCACCCATTACAGGTTCTTTTAGAGAAAAGCAAACTGTTCCTTTTAGTTTGTATTCGTTTTTCGGAAAGAAATATTTTCACTTAAAACAATGAAATTTTACTGACTGCCGGGCTGAGATTAACACATTCATTCAACTTAATTATAAAGGCGCAAATGTAGATTTGTGGGGGAAATGTAATGTTTTCCAAGCGTTTTTATCATGGAAAGCGCCTCATGTTTTTCGTAGTAAATTATCACCTACTGTGCTCAGCAAACCAATCAACCATATCTGCTTGAGCACGAATTTGACAAAGTAGCGCTTAACGACTTTCAACATAATAATTAAATTTTGCAGTTGCTCCCAATTACACGTTTACGGAATGGTCCGATTTTTCGGCGTGCAGCAAAGTTTGTGGAGGAGGCAAGATGGAAAAAACAAGGCAGTGTTTGAACGACAGAGGTGAAACAGTTGCCATCACCAAATGCACCAAAGTGATGGCACGTGAGCTCACGCCTCTGCAGCTGCTGCGAAGATATCTGGCAGGCTCCGGTTTGAAAACGGAGATCGAGCAAAAGCTGTGCAACACGCAGAAGTGCAGTAAGTTAGCAAAGGCGATTTCAAATGATCGGCTCAAAACTCTGACAGCGTTGCGTCAATCGTAGTGCCTTTGCTTGAATGATCCGTTCCTTGCTCCAAACAATGAAATTCCCAAATTCTACATTTGATTCACGCAACAACTCAAAATAATTTTTGCAAGATAAAACCTGAAGTTTAATTAAGTAACTAATAGAAAAACATGAACGTCTTTTTGTTTCTAAATATAATACATAAAGTTGCTGGGTTTTTTATCACGACCGATTTTGAGAAGCTGATAGGATTTTCGGAAAAGTTGTCTTTTCTAATAAGGCCGAACATATTATATCCCTAGCGATTACCTTGGGTACTGAAAACTAAACTACCAGGAATGTAGTGGGACGTGAACGCGTTCCCACACTTTTTTGCACTAGTAACGTTACTTGAAGATATATATTTTTCATTTCAATTTTTACGTGTAGCACCTGGAGCAGGATAAATGAATAAATCACAAGTTATCCCATGTATAGCAACATAGCACTACAGTGAAACAGGAAGATCCAGAGTAGAAATTATTGTATGCGAATGCTCACTTTAATCAAACTATTTGGTGCACTCTTCCTTATTTGGCATGGGAACGGCCTTCCTACACCTCTCTTTTAGCACTAGACCCCTGTTTAATACCTTAGTATGATAAACATATTTTTCCTTGCGTGGTAGGAATTTAGTAACAAGAATAGCATTGACAACCATCCTGACCTATCACGAAGTTGCTGGAAGAGGACGATTTTCAATGTTTCGCTTCATGCGATTTACGCGCTTTTGGCATGTTTTGCAATTCTTTATTTGCATCTGAAGAGATCTTTTGCATGAGCAAAGCAGCTTCCAGATTTCAGATGCGTGTTTTGCAGACACATCTGAGTGGAACGATTGGGGCGAATGCGACCAAGCTTGTAGTGGTGGAATCCAGTACGCTACACGCACCTGCCTGGACTCCGTTGATCAGACAAAATGTGTTTTCCAGAGTCTCAGGAGACGGCCGTGCAACGAATTCAACTGCTGTAAGAATGATGCGCACCGCCATGGCAACTTTTAATTGTGAATTTAGTGAATTCAACTCTGCCAGACGAACTTTGTTTCAGCAGCATTGAACAAAGCAAATAATGAGTGACATGAAAATTTGGCCTCGAAATAAATGAACAAACTGAGTGCAGAAAGTGTTTATTATATTCACCTTTTTAGATAAATTGAGTTTCTGAAAGTTATACCCTCTGTGAGAGTCACTTTCTATAAACCGTATTATGACCTTAGCATCTGTTTCACAAGGTCTGCAAAGAAAACATGACATTTATTGCATTTCAAATACCCAATCTTGTTTTTTGTTTAAAATTGTATTGTAGTTCTGCACCCAGAAAGTGGCTTTTTTACATTTTTCCAGGGTAGTTATTTGTAACTACCGGGTCTATGAACTTTGATATGAAACTGGCAGCCCAGTTGAACAAATATCTTGAAACAGTTAGCAACAAAAAAGAGCTGCAAAACCTTACTTGTCACCATTGTAACAGTTAGAGTAGAAGAATGGGGCGAATGGGGAGAATGTTCGAGAAAGTGCAATGGTGGATGGAAAACAAGGCACAGAAACTGTGCCCCTAACTTGGACTCAACCAACTCAGAGTACAAGCGCTTGCTCGCTGTGAAGGAACAAATGGAAATGCCCAACGTGTAAGATTTATTGGTTTTTGCTTTTTCACCAAAAATCATGCTTGTTTCTACTGTAGATTCTACCAGTCAGAGGGACAGTTAGATGAAGCTGCTCATAAAAGAGATTTAAAACAGTGATGTTTAACATAATTGTATTTTTTCTTTGCACAGTCGTCGTCCTTTCTCCACGCTTGTTGGCCTCCCACCATTCAGCCCTGATTACCACTACATCTCAGAGTATTTAACAGCATGCGGTGTCAAGCGTGAATCTGCAACCCTTTGCAATACTCAAAAATGCCCAAGTAAGGAATAAATTGCGTTTGGATGACAACCTTGTAACCTTGTTGGGTGATTGTTACGTTAGCCAAGGTGAGGTGTATAGTGGTGGTTTTCCAGTTATATCACTTTGCATAATACGAGTATAAACAGCAAAACAATGCAAACGAAGAATACAAGTATGATTTTGGATACATACAGACCAAGACAATGAATTTAAGCTTACTTGTATGCATTGAGGAAGTGGTCTTTGACATACATGTCCAGCTCAGCTGACAGGAAAGTTGTTTAAAGTTGGAAGAGCCAAAAGAACCATACAAAAAGAGCGCAAGCAGTTGAGTACTGGGATGGGTGCTACGTCAAGCTCCAGCGCGCCAAACGGTTGAACCGTTGCAGCAATTCTGCAGATTAAGGTAATCTTTGACACATGTGACCACGTGACAAACACAAACCACAATTGTAGACCGGTAGCAACAAAAAACATTAATAGTATGTTGATGCTTTTGTCGTGCATGGAAAATTAAACGCTCTTTATAACTTTACCTTAATAAACACATCGACATTTAAAAAGTACGATTAGAAAGTAAATTTCAACGCAGACAGAAACTCATTTGAACAATTTACACCATTGTCCAACAAGCATAAGGTTTACTTCTCAAATCACCGAATCGTCGAATGCAAAAGGAATGTGTTCTTCTAACATATACGCTACTGGACACATGGTTTGCAGCCATAGCACAATTTTTTGCTCCTAACCAGTTCATAATGATCTGGCTCCAATTCGAATCAAAACATTCTCGAAGTTACAAGTCACACAATTCGTGAAAGAATTAGTATTCACAGCATCTCACTGCAAAAAAACAAAATCTTATATTCCTACGAACTACAACAATTTAGTAGTCTCTAATTGGTCAAATCTACTCATAATTTTAAAAATCTTTGTTCAATTTTCACTGGCGTAAAGAGGTTAGATGGCGCCCGGGGCAAGAAGCTAGTTTGGCGCCCCTATGTTCGAACCTGAGGTCTTTCGGAAGCAATGTACTATATTGAAGAAGGTACTTGTGACATTGTTGGGACTTTTTTTCGTCCCCAACAGTCATTTCACGCCCCCCACAGTGATGCGGCGACCCCGTAGTGATTCCGCGCCCGGGGAATTGTGCCCCCATGCCCCCCCGTCGTTGCGCTCCTGTCAATTTTCGAATTAAAGCTAATTATGCTTGTCTAGAAACGAAAGATAAAAAAATGTTTTATAGCTGCATAGAAACCAATTTTAAAGTTTTTTTATGTTGAAAATGAACATATCATCAAATTGTAGATAAATACCATGTCATCACCTGATGCACTTTTAGTGAGGGCTGTTGCGGATATTTGTATAAGTGGATATCAAATGTTTCAGAAAATCTTAAATTGAAGAAACTGAGTTTTAAAAAAGTTTGAAATGGATGTCATGAATGAACTGATGCCAATGCGATAAAAAAATTCAGTTGAAAAAAGCTGTATGTATTCAACTATTGAAAAAATTCTGAGGTTCATTCGTCTTTCTGCTCGCAGCCAGGAACGTTGCTAGGATTTATGGGGCCCAATTAGAAAACTGATGGCCGTCCCCTATTCTACAAAGTTTTTTTTAAGTAACAACCTCTCCGTCAGTGCTCTATTGTGGTGTCTGTTGAAATTGTTTGAAAGATGCTGTTTTACCTTATACTTGTTTGTTTTTTACCTTATACTTTAAAAGTTATTTACAAATCCAAAGAATTTTACATGGCCTGTATGCTCAATCTACACACCATGGACTGAATACCTCCCTTTAATCATAGTTAAAGGCCACAAAGA
>JGI24158J21664_10002043_pt1 | contig 23909 bp, 13 predicted proteins | sample Ectturendosymbi3_FD_21664 | JGI IMG/M metagenome (IMG submission 21664) | reverse complement strand
CCACTTTCTATTGTTTCCGCTGTCTGAGTGCTTTCCGCCGGGGAATCACCCTTGGACTCAGTCGATTTTTCTCGCATGTAATGGCCTAGCGCCATTACACAAAACTTCATAAAAAATAACCCATGCAAAGTCTCGAGACGAAGAGGTCGAGACCGAGACCGAAATCCTTCGAGACCGAGACGAGACGTGAGACCTTCGAGACCGAGACTCCAAAAAACGGATCTCAAGACACGTCTCGAGACTGAGACCAAGTCTCGAGATTCCGTCACTGGCCTATACGTGGCATGAACACGTCGCCACATTACTTCCCCATTTCACAAGCTCAAGACGACTTTCAACAGTGGCTTGCAGCCACCGACACGTTGGGAGCCATTTCTTGCAGTCACAGTGCTGCTTTCCTCTGAGCCAACCTAAGAAAGAGTCGAACCAACCATTCTTAGCATAAGAGCAACTGAGATTAGCCTACTCATTTGGTTAGGTTCACTCTTCTATTTCTGCTACGAATTCATCGTTATATGTGGCATAATCACGTCGCCACATTTGCTAATGCTAATAACAGTGGCAGGCATTTGGATTTGAACAAAATTGGGTTTTCGTGTTTCCATTATATTGTGCAAAATAATTTTTGGTTGGAATTTATATCTGAAAAACTTAATAACTTTACTGGTATCTGGAAAAGACTTAAAGTAACATTATCAGGCCCACAGGCATGATCACGATATACAAATGCTACATTAAACCCGATAAGGTGTCAAGATATTGTGCCCTGCTGACCCCTCTGTGAAAGCAATATCTCAGGTCTAGTTCTGTGAAAGTTGAGGACACTTGATCCTCAAAAATGTAGCATAACACGACTAGATAGTTAAAACAGAAAATTTGCTCCAATCTTGATCATCACTGAAGCAAAAAATGATCATTTCGTTGTGTGCAAACGAACTGGGTTTGTTCATCCTAAGCTCAGAGATTTTGTAAAAATGACTCTGACTCGAGTCTCGAGTCATTGACTGTGATTCGAGTCGAGTCATTCTGTGAAAAACGTGACTCGAGTCGAGTTACTCTAGCAGTCGCGCTAGCGCGACCACTGCATGTAAGCAAAGTCGGCCAAAGCAAGGAGAAAGAAACGACGAAACAAGTGACACATATAAGCGACTTCCATGCATATGGAAGTAAGAGCTCTCTTTGGCCTGACGTGCTGAAGGCACCTACAACTGCCTAAGTTAGTGCCATCGAGGTTTCTTGGTTGAAGCCCACACTGAAGGTGTGCGAACTCAACCGGGTCGCATGCGCTTCATCACCATTTTCTCAACGTGACTCGAGTCGAGTCCGAGTCACCAAAAATCATGACTCGTGTCGAGTCATTCACTCGAGTCACGCTATCACTGCCATATTCGGTGCTGGTTCCAAATTTTGAAGCTGTTTACATCCCGGATCCAATTCCCGAAAAATTCGGCAAGATCCAGATCCACTCCAATCCAAGTAGCCTACAGCAGGGATGAACGGATTTTGGTTTTTCAAATTCAAGTCCACTCCCACAATTTTATTTCAAAACCCAATCCAAATCTGATAAACTGAGGGTTTCAAAATCCAAATCCGGTTCGGCGGTTCAAATCCGAAATTCCATCAATCGTGTTCTGCTAAAGGAAAATAGTTTACTAACGGTAAAATAAATTGAGCAATTATTTTGACTTTGTGCTTTCGATCATTCTGATGTTCACTAACAACTGGTTTCCATGTTGCACGATGGCTCTATTGTTTCTGTTATTTGCTGAGTCATATGAAACAACCAATCAATTGAAAGCAATGTTTACCTCCTGAGGCAAAAAGGCGAAAAAGTACCTCGTAAACTAACTCAAGTTAACTTTTTTTCTTCGGCTCATAGCACTATTTTGAAGACTTAAAACATTTTAAGGCTTCAAGACAAGCACTTTTTAGCATCAGATGCAATGAAAAGCTCAGTCGTAAAGTTTAAGGCAGCAAATCGGACAAATTGTGAACTGCAGCAATATTTCACTTATCCAGAACAAAATACAGTGAGTTATGGTATTTTGCAAATTTATTTTATTTATTATGAATACAGTCAGACCTCGTTTGTCCGAACTCCGATTAATCGGAATCCTCGCTATCCGACACAAAACTGCTGGGAACGGGTTTCTCCCAATGCATTTCATCTAGAGATGGCATGCTTCCAGAGTTTTTCAGGACCGGACCGCCCATGGCCTGCAACATCCAGCCCTTTAACTGCCCGTGGACCAATGACATTTATTCTTTTTCAAACTATCCTGCCCATGGCCCGCTAAACAATTGGCAGACTTGTCTATTTTGCCTCCTGAGGGAAAATATCTGCTGGGGTTATTTTGCCTCCTGAGGCAAAATGTCTGCTGACATTATTTTGCCTGTTGTTGAAAATAATTGGTTGAAGTGTCATGTGAAAAGCACAATATACAAAGTCACATGCTTGGATTATTGTGCAAGCCCAAGACCCCACACTTCATAAACCCTAAACATAAAATCTTAGGCTAAAACCCGAAACCTAAAACCCTAACTAAACCTAAAGAAACCCTCAGCCAGTCCCGTCTCCACGGGGTAGTTTTGTTGGGCTTAACCTCCCAAACAAAGCTCCAAGCCCCCAAAACTGAAATACGAAACACTTCTGTATAAATCAGTCGAATTTATGTCAAATATCAAGACCCCGCACAAACGTGAAGGCCCCCTATTGGAGACTTTCTGGCGACGGTTCTGGTCTCCTAAACCTAAAACTCTCAACCTAAAATCCTCAACCCCAAACCTAACTCCCTAAACCTACATCCTAAAGTGGCTTGCCTGCACGCTAAAGGGCTAGGCCAAAGGAGATCTCCGATGACTTTCGCACCACCGGGGATGTTGTTATTAGCGCGCAGCATGTAGCAGCAACCGCGCTGCTACAATCCTTAAACCTGAAGTCCTAAACGTAAAAACCCTCAACCTTACTTATAAAGCGGATGTAATTAATTTGGTACATATATAAAAACCCCTAGTACGCTATCAAAACATTGTATAGCACGTTCCCTCCAAGAAGCCACTCAGCACCAAACTCGATGACCGCCACGCTCATGCAAGAAGTTTACGATACACGAAAAGTTTCTCAAAGTGTACCTGGCCTGCCAGTCGCGCCTGACGCTCACATATAGGAAAAATTTTGCCTAAAAATGCAGCATCGACAAAGCAATGCGAAGTAGGTGTCAAGTGGTTTCACTCACTTTTGTTGGAGTTTTTTTCAACATTAGCGGGCGGCTCGTAGCGGCTCGGTGAAATCAAACCGCAAAAAAAATCGTCAGCGGCCCGCCCAAAAACCGGACCATTGGCGGCCCGTGCCGTCTCTAAGTTTCATCCCTTTAATCCGGAAACCTCGCTGTCCGATTCCGACCCGGAAATTTAGGAACGGTATGTCTAGAAAAAACAACAACAAAACGATAGAAAAAAAACGCTAAACCGGTGTGCGCCAACTGTGACTTAGTTGTTTATTAAATCACAATGGAAGTGTGAAAGTCAATTTTCTACGCACAATGAATGTAACAGTGACAGAACTTGCAGGACACAGTTAGGTCCAGTGTTGCCACTTCTGATGTTTTAACATCAGATCTGATGTTTTGAGAGAAATTTCTAATGTCTGATGTTTTGGCGACAAATCTGATGTTGAGCGGGCTGTTGTTGTTTTCCACAATTCTTCTCTCCCTAGGTTGAAAATAAGTTAGATTCATATATAATTTTTAAGTTTCTTTCATCAAAGTTTCAACCTCATGTGTGTTTGGTTGTCGTTCCAAGCTGAAGGCGCTCCAGACCAAACGCTGCGTTGAGAATAACATTTTATGTTACGCACGAACGAAATCTCCATTTAGCGACGGCACTTTTGGCCAGTGGTTCTTAACCGTTTCTATACCACGCCCCCTTCAAAGTCGCAATCGTCCTTCGATTCAAGCCTCCTGACATGAAATAAGTTGTAAAGAGAAACGTATTTATTGGTGAATTTACTGATCAAACTTTCCATGTTGTAGAGCGCGTAAAAGCTCGCACTCCCCTAGAAATTTATTGACGCCCCCGGGAGGCGTACCCTCCGGTTAAGAACCACTGCTCTAGGCGGAGGACAATGAGGTTCAGCGCGCTTTTTTAGGTATTGGTAATGGGACCATTTAGCTCAGGGGTTCTTAAAGTATTACCTCATTACCCCCAGGGGTATTGAGATTAGATATTGGGGATATTTAACATGGGTATTCAACAATCATATTAACACCCAACCATTACATTCGTTCCAGCAATCTTGCACTACTGTACCCACATGATGAAGTAGAAAAATTATTGTCGATGAATGTGATGCAGGCTTTGAATTGACCTTCTTCCTCACTACTCTGGTGAATATTTATTTACTGGTTCTGTTTCGTTTCTTACATTTTTTTTGCTATTAAACTGTTGAAAAACGGTATCCAGATTGACGAAAATTTGCTTTGGGGCTATTGAAATTTTAAGGACCACTGATTTCGCTTGTATGAAACTGTAATGTAAAAATCTGATGTTGAAGAAGGCGACAATCTGATGTTGACTAATCTACCCCAGTGGCAACACTGGTTAGGTCTCCTGTACAGTTCTTTTTCGCGTTTGATCTCATTCTGAATGCGTGCTAGCATACTCGTACGTGTATTGATCAGATCTGCTAATAGAGAAAAAAGTACGAGTATATTTAATTTGTTCATGTTCAACATGTCGTCTACAAACAGTATTTGCTGTTGACAGTTCGTCCATAAGTCTATAATTTTTTTGCTCACCTCTGAGTGTCTGCTTAGGCGAATTCTCCTGCACTGCACATCGTCACCTTTGTTTACATTGTTGGCATTTGCCCTGGAAAGAATTTCGCTCTTTATATTTTCGATTCTGATTAGCCGGATACCTCGCTGAACCGACGTTATTTGACAAAACAAAGTGGGCCTGATAAACGAGGTCCGAGTGTATTTACTTTTTTGTCTTTTTTTTCCTGTGCACATCCCATTCTTTTCGGCATGGAAGTAGGCTACACTCCATTTTTTCGGTTTTGCTTTGTTTTTCTTTTGTACCTCATTAATTTTTGTTAGTTTTTTGCTTTCTTTATTTTGTTTTAAGTATATTTTTAGCCACACTAAATTCCTATTAAATTCGATCCACTCATCTGTATACATAGCATGCACTTTCATCTGTAAAAGTACTTCATCACGTTCTGTGTACTTTGTTTACATTGATCAACTATTATGCTATGGTATTTTCATTTGCTTGGATGCTCAGTAACCAGTAACAGTTGGTTTACTTAGTCTGCGATGGCTTTTTGTATTGCTTCTGTTTATTAGCTGAGTCATATGAGACAACTAAACCATTACCAGTAAGCAAATACAAACAAGATGTACAAATTCGACGGATGTGAGAAACACCACTGAAGCAAATTTACAGATTAAATGGAGTAATCTACAACTCCGAAACGGAATTGAAAGTTGCGAAGAAGTTCAAAACAAGATTATCAAAACCAAACCAAAGCCGGTTAAGCAGAATTTATGAAATCCAAATCCATCTCAAAGTAGAAAATCTCCGGATTTAAATTCAAAACTACGTTCATTTCTGGCCAACAGTCCAATTCTCGTCTTTGCATAGACGTGTGGCGACTGATTTTTTTGAGTCCGGATTCAATCCTGTTTTGCAAACTTTGAATCCGAATCCGGTTCTAACCAAACACAAGCAATCCGACTTCTGTTTTACCCCGGATAAATATACGTCAAGCAAACAACCAGTAACGTTTTTGCAGCAAACACAAAATCTAAATCTAATCCGGTGCCAAGCGAAATTTCTGACCTAGCTGGCATAGTTACGTTTGCCGTTTTTTCTGTGTCTTTTGCCAAAAAACATTCTATGTGGTGATTTGATCTCAATAACTCAAAGTATTGGCCTACCCCTCTTTTACTTCAGAGATGCTGTAAAAAGATCTGCGGCAGCTTAATATCTCATCCTCCGAGTAGGAAACGTATACCTAAAATCGGCTCGCCTGGAATGATCATAATTACCGCAACCGGTAGCTCAGGCACTGACTGACACATTAAAAAACCGCTAAAGGTTGGTATCTGCATGTCACAAGTCAGCAATAGCATACGTTAGCGAGTTGTTTGCTATTATTTAAAAAGCTGGTATGTGCGAAAATAACAGTTAGGTTGGGCAAGGTCAATCACAAGTAATTTCCTGAATGCAAAAATGTTAAACGTACAACAACAAAAATTTACACAGCTCATGAACAAACATCCTCAGGCCTATATTTATAGCAAATTACATATTTGAAATGTTGATTTACCTTACGGATCAAATATTCCGTAAGATAAAATCAGCCTTTTTCGCTGAAAGCAAAAGTGCACGCGAAATAAAATACTGAAACAAAACTAAATTTATTTGCAAGTGCGACGAACGACGATAAATTTGCGACCGCTCAAAAATCGAATATCTGTGAACAGCTGGTACAGTATTGCCATCTGCAATAGTTGACTATTTGCACCATTCTAGTTTACTTTTTTAAAGATAATCTTATCTTTGCCTTAGCCTGGTTAAGGAAGCTGGGAAGTCTTTCCGGTTAGTTTCGATTTGGTTTCTGTAGAAATTTAGGAGGCATTACGCAACGTCGCAGCTAAGAACTTGTTTTTTGGGGTTAGCACCGCAGAATGATTGATTTGGTTAGTGGTTAAAAAGCTAACAAATTATTCGACCGTATCGTGGAATGAAATTGTTTAATTCATTCTGCTCAGAGATCGTTGGGGTATTCACCTCAGAAACTGGCGATCAGACGCTATGCTGGCGAATTGAGTCCTTCCGTTGAGTAGCATAGTCGTTAGTCACGGGGTGTGACTCGAAGAACGCGATACATATTGAAAACTAGGAGAGAAACTTTAACTTGCAAACACTTTTCTACATATCGAAAATATTTCCTCTTTGCAGGCGGTGGTGGCGCAGAGTAAACGTTCGAGTTGTACGTGAATTGGCCAAGCGCAGCATATGAGCATTCTGATGGCTGCAAACGATTAACGGCGCTTCGCGTAACTTGGCGCCTGCGACAAAACGCCCTTGTCGAGGTTTTGACGATTCCGGACCATCAGGGATGTAGTGCCAGCAAGAAAGGTGTGGGAACACATCCAAAAACATAGCCATTTCAAAACAGCTTTTGACTCATTTTGAAGCAAAACGTGAAAAAGGTGTGGGAACGCCGTTCCCACGCTTTCCCGTCCCACTACATCCCTGCGGACCATGCAGCCGCAGAGTGTCAAAATCTTTAATGACAAGGTATTTTTACAAGCAAGTGGTTGAAATTGGTGCATCAACTTCCTAGTTTTCAGCAGCAAGTTTTATCCTGCAACAACAGACCTTGATACTTCCGCAAAATTCCTTTGCCAAAAAATAATTTTTGAAAAAATAGTGTTTCATGATATTAGAAAGACTATGCAAGCAGCATGATTTTCATCACAGACAGCAAATACCTGTTAAACAACGATAACAGGCTTTCCTCGTTTATAGCAATCTTTTCCTATCCAAGCCCATTTACCTAATTTTATGTTGATTTTCAGCTCATACTTTGCGTTTTGAGTTGGACCCATATAAGAGGACGCTTATTTTCACCCAGTAAGCGATAGCGTTCAACTTGTTTCGCGAAACATCTACCGGTATTCCTGTGTCTGAAACACGGCGGCAAAGACTAGGTGTGAAGCATTAGGTGTAACATAATTATCTTAGCTTCACGATAGCTTTGAAATCAACCTGTGCCGTTTGGCAGAAAAGTTGTGTTTTTGTTGTAATTTATGTGCAAATACTGCGTTTCATGCCTAGTCAGCTTGACCGCCACTCTGACGGGGTACAAACGTACTCGTTAGAATATATTAGGAGTACTATTACTGTCAAGTGTTAGCAGTGGTGCAGGAGGTGCAAGCGCACCGCCAAAAGTTTTGATTTGTCGAAAGGGCAAAGTCACTGAATATCCGGGCAAAAATGGCCGCCAACGTTGTTTGATTTAAAAAATAGCGCCCAACGTTTGCAGAAAAATACATGAAGACTTTTTGGAGGTCATACTAAAAAATGTCTTCATGATTTTTGTGGGAGAAAATTTGTAGGCAGCGTCGCATAAAAACCTTTCGGGCAAGTTTGGGAAAATTCGGGCAAAAATCCTTCGCACCCCCAAAATCTGCCTGCTCCTACCCTTGTGAGTGTTAGTATGTACCTTGATGGTGTGTGGACGCTTGCAGTGAGTAGTACATGTACAACATAGTTAACAGTTTGTTTCGATTTCAGCGTACTTTTTCTCACTTGTTGCTATCTTTCCAAACGGAATATCATTGCTTTGACTTTTCAGGATCAAATGGGAGAAGGCGCAACGAAGTATCCTGGTCTATTATACATCTTTGCATAAGTTCCAAATAAGTCAGATTTTCATTGGTATTCGGGTCAAAAAAACCCTTGGTGTCGTCAGAGCTATCTTCCAACACGGCATGCAGTCGCTTGTCAAACAAACCTCGTTCGAATGCGACATCTAGCGGTAGGCGATGGTTGGCATGAGGATCTATGATACCCCCAGTGGCAATTTGCGCCTCGAGCAAACGGATGCCATGACTCTCCACTACCAAGTTGCGTTGCATGGCGTCAAACAAAGACAGTGGTTCGTTTGCAAGCTTCGTTTTGTATCCAAGTACTGCCCTCTCCGCTCTGACCAAAACGGCTTCAAACTGACGGTCAATCAATCCTTGTTTCTTTGCTTCTTCCACGGATATTTTCGCTCCATTGTAAGGATTTATCATATTTCCTGTGGCAGCTTGCGCTTCTAACAGGCTCACAGCAGTACCACGACGTATAATCTTTTTTTGACAAGCATCGTACAAAGATAACTTCTCACCAGTTCCTTGAATCAACAGCCCGGCAATAGGTTCCTCACCTTCGAGGTACAGTTTTAGATCATTGGCCACAGTTTTGACATCAACTTCACCAAACTCCAATTTTTTCATTGTTTTTTCTGATACCAAACGAGCTTTGGCGAGATCGAGGAGCTTGACGGCTCTTCTCCATCCTGACGAGAAAACAATGTCTTCTCTGTTTTTGCTGGGCTTGTTTTGCGGTGTGGACACAACAGATGGTTTGGTTTCGTCCTCCGACCTAAATACTGGTTCTACCTTTTTTTCCAGTGCTTCAGCGGGAAGCTGGCCTTCTACTGTTTCAACAACCGGTGACTCAGTCAGGTCTGTTGAATTTTTTTTCAGTTCGCTCGCGTTTACATCACTGACAGTTTTGGCGATTGTGTCACTCTCCTCCGCGATATGGTAGCTAGCGTCATCGCTGCTTTGGGTGGAGGAAGATGATACTGACAATTTTCTTGCTTCGGTCGCTACGTTTTCATCTTTAACAGTAATATCAGTGACGATATCTTCGGAAACTGCTGATGACATGTCTGAGTCAGAATGAGGTCCGTCATTTCTCGTCCTGGGACTAACGGCTTGACGTGGTTCCCTGTTGCTGATCGGTTCAACGACAAAATTAGTACTTCCAGTAGACACAGGTACGTCTTTGCTCTGTTGAGACCAAAAGACAGTTTTAGAAGAATACGAAATTTGATGCTGTCAAACTATATTTGGAAACCCATTTCTTGGCATTACTTTAGTTTCAGCTGTTGACTTTATTTTTTTGAGGTGGTGAAATGCAAATGATTTTCCTCTTGTAGCTAAAGGACACTTCAAGTTGTCTCGTGTCCACCTTCACTGACTGCCATTCACACTTAGTAATTGTAACGCTAATTAGATAGTGTATAATACTGCAGAAAAACGTCATTCAGAGGGTCAAGTTACCCATTTTTCTGAAGTCTTTCGAAAAATTGCAAAGTGCCAAGCAGCGGTATTTAGTGGTGTAAGTCGTAAGTTCGCGAGCAACAACACTGCATTGATACACACAACGAAACTTCACATCTGCTTACTTTGTGCGTGGCCGTAATTGCAAGCTTGTACGGTGCGGCATAGCTCAGAATATTCAACGCGTCCTCGTAATTGATGCCATCGAAAAATACGGTGACGCTGGTAATGACGTCTCCTGCGGATAATGACATCGGTTGGGTAGCAGCCTATGCGTTAGATGCAGTGGCACGCTTATTCTAAACATTGCCTCGCGATAGATGACATGTTTGAGGTCTTTTCTGGAAAATGAGTGTTTCTGTATGGACTTCACAAAGCTAAAGCTGTCTGCAGGCTTGTTTATATATCACAAAATATTCATCATTCTGGCGCTGAAGAAGTGCGGAAGCTTCTGACTGAGNTAGTCTTTGGTTTTNTTCAATATGTTACCAAAACAATATGTTGAATCAGTACGCAAAGATGTAATTTGGTACTATTTCATTGGAAAACCTGTACAATACCTACTTTGATGGGTTAATTTTCTGCAGTGCATATCAAGTTTTTGTGGTACTTTCTCTGAGTTTTGCAGAGTAGTTTTTGTGCTTTTGTAAAGCAGCAGGAGAACTGCTTGCATTTTGCCGGCAACGTTTTATCCTATGCTGCATATACTGCGTCAAGGTTTTAATTTCAAATTAGTCTCAACGTCACAGCTTGATTAAAGATTGTTCACATAGGAGTGGCAAAGGCGAGCGAAGCAAAAATATTTTCCTCAGGCAATCCTGTGTCAAAAAGCAATTGATGTGCTTGAAGCAAATACCTGGGTTATCCAAGCACAAAACCGAAAGGTCTTCTAGGAGCACAAGAAGGGTACTTACGGACAAGAAATGGAAAAACGTTTGGTGTAATCGTTGAATCAGCGCTCTTGAAGTAAGATTACTCTTGCTTATACGCCTACTTCAAGTATACATCATCGGTGCTAGAGGATGCTTAGGGACGACAGGGGCGTAAATTCGCCTTCTCGTTAACGTCTGTTTACGGGTTGTTGACGGCAAGCCAGAATTTACACTAAGGGAATGAAGCGAAATATTGCCCAAGTCTACAAATTCCCCTTATTTAGCAAACGACGATCATAGCCCATACGCTCTCATGATAATCAAGTTTGCCTTTCTCTCAACTGAATGGGTGGTTTTCGAGATATGCCACAATGACGTGGTTTTGGTGAACAGCCATTTTTTCACTTCAGCAAAGAGTTATCAAATGACGAACTTCCACAAAAACCTTTGGTAGCCAGGCCATTGTAATGTTACGTGAAACTACAAGTAATGTGCTCTATTATAAGTATTTAGGATTTTTAAATTTAAATCACACAAGCAACTTATCAAAGAAACTACCCATTAAATGTCTAAAAATTAAAGCAGGTAAGAAATAGTTTCAAATTTCATTATTTCTTGCAAATGAAAATGTGTATTGTAATTATGTCTTGAGCGAGCAAGCGATTTGAAAAAAGCCATTTTTTCGAAAACCGACGCAACAACAACAATGGCATAAAAATCATTATTCTTTCTAGTAATCGTGAAATCGACGTTAATCTGCGTTTCGCAACAGAGGAACAATCGATGCGAATAATCCTTAAGAGCATTATCTCGCCGAGCATGTAACGCTAGTTTTGCTCGCCTTGTGGGACGTTGGCGTCACACAGGCGATCCTAACGCAGTGGAGAATCCACCACTGATTTTATTGGGTTACTCTCATCAAAGCACCATCGAGTTCATTCTGCATTTTTGATTGACAGGCTAGTTGTATGTTTTTTTTTAAACTTTGGAGATTAGCTTTATGATTTGGAGACCAAAGCCACAGCACTCAGTTGGGTACACCTGTTACTACAGAGATTCAGAAATTGTCGAAAATACTGACCTTTAGCCAGTTTTTTATCGGCCGGACCATGTTCTCGAACGCTTGTCACCACCACGTCCCCATCACTGTCGGCAGCAACGTCGAATCCGTTGGTGACGGGATTTTTGTTGTCAAGAACCACAGTAAACACCTAACCGAGTGCAAGAAAAATTTTGTAAGGAAATACGACGAGTGCTTTTAATACTACTGATCAAAATACAAATGTAACTAAAACTGACTTGCAGTGTTAAAACGAAAGGAAGTAGGCACAAAGATTTTTCACAAACATTTGCTTTCGTTTAGGTTAGGGGTGGGGAACCTGCGACCCGCGGGCCAATTGCGACTCGCGTGAACATTTGATATGGCCCGCATCAGAATTTTCGCTACCAAGTTAGAGTACAACATCGTGTCAAAACGAAGCTCCGTGAGAAGTAGGTACTTAAATAGTACGTTAAAAGAAGACACTCTTCCTCATTGTTTGACATTGGTAAAATTTTAGGATAAAATTAATTGATTTTGCGGCCCGCCAGCGATAAAGCACAATTCATGCGGCCCATGATAGTAAATAGGTTCCCCATCACTGGTTTAGGCCATTGCCTTGTGCAGAAATGACTTTTCACTCAAACCTGGCGCGGTAGTGTGCCCATTTTTCAACCCGAATTTTCAAGCAGCGCACAGTTAATTACAAGGGGCGAGGGCTTGTAGCTGCTGAACAGAAGACTTTGCAATTGTGCAAGGTGTGAAGACAGCTGCTAATTTCGGTACCCACGAACACGTCATGAACCTGGTTTAGAGGACAGTTTTTTTTCTTCAAATCTACCAATCGTGAAACTGTTGGGCATGTCTTGATTCTAAACACATTTAGGACGAACGACAGATAGACAATGTTCAATATTACTGCAACAGAAACGATTCCAGCAATAGAGGTGTATTTGAGCAGGTGAAAATGTTCACTTTTTGGTTTTAATGACGCTAACCTATTGGTAATCATAAACCTGAACATGAGACGCCTGGGATCGTAGAAATTTAAGCCGCAAAAGAAAAAAATACAAAGAGCATTGAAACCACTAATTACTGACGTCCTCGGAAGCGGATTGTGGATCTGGTTGCTGCTCAGTCATTTCAGGAATTGGTATGTTGTCCTGGAAAAATATTGCAAGCTGATTTTCATAGAGCTTGAAAAAGCTTTTAAAGGATAGGTAAAACGCTGTTTAAGAAATGAAAAAACTTAATATTCAACCGCAGGGGCGTAGCCAGGGGGAGGGCGAAAAGCGCCGTCGCTCACCCAAATTTTGGACGGCAATTATTGAATCTTTCATCGAAAATTGTCATGAACGCGTAGTCAATTATTTATTCGAGTTGGCAAATTTCGTCCCCCAAATTAGTTTTCTGGCTGTGCGCCTGCTCAATCCACTGTTCTAGATGAGAGGATTTTTAATGTCCAATATCGTCCTAACGATTCAAAGAAGACCGCAAGGAATTCCGTGTCTCGTTTTTCGCATGAACGCGTTGACCTGGCTGTTCGCAGTGTGGGTATGATTCTGAACGCTTCACGGTTCAGTGCTGCCCAGATATTTTCATTCTAAATGTTTCCTGGCTGTCCAAACTGCCTCTGCCACTTCAAGACCGTTTCAGAACTTTCTAAGCAGATATTTGAGTTTCAAAGGTGTGTACAAGAAATGCATGTAAACAAGGTAACATGCTGCTTGCTACGACAAATGAACAACTTGATGAAATCTGTTGGATTATTTTAATTAATTTTTACTCCTTGGTAACCGGTCCTACGACGCCTTTTTGAACTGCAATCCCAAAAGTAATCGTCTAGTTTCATATGAAGAACTTGTCAAATTGCCGTCAGTTTCAGTGCTTCATCAATTGCCTTGATGACAAGCACTTCGAAAAGGAAAACGGCCTCCCAAAACTCAAAGCCGTGAGACTTTGAACCTTGACGTCGTGAGTGTGCTTTACTGCAAGCACGAGGCGAGAGCTGCAGTGAACCCAAACACGCAAACTGCATTGTGATTTTATGTGGAAAGAACAATGCATGTGGCGTCCACGCTAGTGATTAATTTTTGATAGGGAACGTATGAACTGCCTAAAAGTGCGCAAATATTATTGCAATTTTTTGCGTCAATCAAGTCAATGTAATTCAACAAGCAAAACGACCACAACCGATGTTGTTAATGCTCTGTGTCCTCCACATACGCGCACACATCGACACCGCTTTTCCATTAAAAAACGAACTTTACCAAGGCTCTAAATGCCTTGACGGTTGATATTACCCTTCAATTGAAACCTTTATTCCCACACCAATGAAAAACTGACATTTGGCAACGAGGCTACGTAGACCTAATATACTAAAAAGGTTGAGAAATTACTGCGTGTTTTAACTGACTTACGTTTGGTGATGCTTGTGTTTTCCCCGAATCGACGGCCACTTCGTTCTGGTTCGTAACATTGTCTTCTTCGCGCCGGTTTGATTCTACAAGAGCGTGACTGAAACTTGGTTGGAGCTTTTACAACTAGGGATGCATATAATGGAATATCGAATCCTTCAGTATTCAAATCCAAAAATCAGAGTTTTTTCGAACATTCAGATTCGATATAAATTTTGAGTAAATACACGTGAAAAATTGCAAAGTTGGCATGATAAATAATTTCAGTAAATTTTGCAGTGGCTCTTATTGCGCTCCTGAGTACGAGAAAGAAACACTCAGCAAGCTCGCGGCACTGCGTAGTGACATAACGAGCTAATCAACAGGTCGTGTGATCGCTGATCGGTGTTCTAAACCTCTGCGCGATCAGTTCATTTTGCTCCTGACAAGTTATTCTGGAATAGGATTCGGTATTCTGGATTCGAAATAAAGATTCCGGAATGTTCCAGAACCTCTAAATGTTCCATAATGCACATCCCTATTTACAACCACAACTAAAACATTCGGCAACTAATCTTTTAAATTTATGTTAGATAGTCATAAAAAGAAAGAACGGCCAGTCAGTCCACATTTTGTTGTGTATAAAAAATATTCTGTGAACTGTTTGTTCCGTAAAGACGTAATTTGTGCAAAATTAACTCAGTGAACAAATCGATGGCCAAAAAGGCTGCTGTAGGCTGTGTGTAAGATTATAGCGTATACGATCACTGCGGCCATAAACAGCAACAATAACTTGACATAGGAAGGCCCTATCTCAGAAACTTCAACTGAAACCGCTGTAAAGTCAACAATAAACCAAAATCCACACTTAAATTAAATTGCGGGGATTTGCAATTGCGAAACGATGCTCATTCTGAACCTGTATTGTCCTCCACATTTTTGATATTGCATACTGCATTGTTTTATTTTGTTCGTTCCACCAACAGAGCTCAGAAAAGCAATTAACAACAGGATTGAAAATGACTGAGTTTAAAGCATTAAGACTCTGGTCAAGCAAAACAACGTTGCAATATTATCGGTAGGCAGGAATTCCGATGCGGCGTTGCGTTGCAGTTCAAACATGTTTGCGATATATTGGAATAAGAAAACTACNGCATGCACAAAACTTTGTCTTGCTGGCAGTGCCGGATTAAGGTAGCGCNGGGCCCGTAGCATTTNAAGAGCGCGGGGCCCCAAGTTAAAAAAATATCTCAACACGTGCTAAATCATAAAGCGTGTGGGCAAGGCATCCGTGTTTCTAGCTTTACTCTCCGTATGCTCTATCCAGTTCGCATCGTAACATGGCAGTCTAAGTGTATTTTTCTGACCGCCAGTGTTGCCAGATGGTTGTAACCTAAATCTGTTAAATAGTGTCACAAAAAACTGCTAGATTCTGCTGAAGGTCTTGTCACAAATTTTCAGCTAAAATCTGCTAAACGCAGTGAAATTCTGTTAAAAAACTGTCATTTTTAATATGATTGAAAGAAACCTATAAAATTATACAATATACTAAGTTTTCGTCTTCCACTCGCTCTCAATAAGCATGGGCTGAAAATACAGGTCTTGGCCAAAACACCTTTCGGCCCACAATTTTCTATCAGTCAACATTTTGACTTTTTGAGCAACGTAACTGCAGCTTGACTCGTTTTTTTGTATGACACACAGTTCTTGACGATCTGTTTCAAATGGTTGCATGTTTTTATACCGCAGAATAATGCCCAGCGATAAACTATCTGAGCATAGCTTCAGCCCTACAACTTTCTAAGTTTGGTCTTTGTAACTTTGTGTTACATTAGGGAGCATGCAAAAAGTTCTTTAGTCGTATCTGAGTGCTTTTGCTACCAGTTGTGCCTTTTAATATCACAGTACTTCGCTATGATTGCATTGTTGCAAACTTCGCAAAAGGCTTTTGTTGAATCAGCAGGATAGGCAGTAGGCATTGAGCCAACTTTTGCAGTAAGTTCTGAATCTTGTAACCACATATGTCGAAACTTTTGGCAGCTTCGGTTTATCAGGAAGTTTTTTATCATATAGTAGGCTACTACTAACTGGCGTAACTGAATCACTTGGAAATATAGTGTCGTGGGATATAAACATATTCTACCAATGTTGCCTTTCAACCTAACGCGCTCACTGACCACACAAGCAAATAATTTAGGCTTCACCAAGCTATCTAATTAATTACTTGTTATAATACAATCATCTGCTTGAAGCAGCTTGTTTGCATCATAATAAAAATTCCAAATAATTGCAGGCAGCTGGTTGTGCTTTGTCCTGGTGTTACTCAGTGGCGGTTCTAAGGGGATGGGGGGCTTTTTGGCTGGCCCCTGCTTGGCCCCCCAGTTTATTGCTGAATTTCACGTTCAAGTACGTTTGATTGACATACACAGCAAATAACTTTCAGCCAGCAAAATTTTAAACGATTTGAAAACTTTCTGACGACGGTTCTGACGATATTCACAAGCCTTTGTTGGGTTTGATAGGGTTAATCATAGCAAATCAATGTTCATTACAACGGAAAATCACCATGCAGGAGAGACATTTATGTTGGACCCCACTTTCTTCCTTGGCCCCGCAGTGCCCCCAGTTTTTTATTCTAGAATAGCCACTGGTGGTACCGTCATGAAGAAGATAAGTATATTTTTTGATGAAAAGGTGTAAAGTTTTCATCTTGAAAAACTCTTAGAATAAGTTTTTGGTCAGGAATTTGTTACCTTCTAAACCTACCAAACGGTTGGTAAAATCCTGCTAGAAAATTAGCTAACTGCTAGAATGAAATTTTACAGCCAACAGTGAGAAAATCCTGCAAGATTTAGCAGCAAATCAGCTAAAATGGCAACACTGCTGACCAGGGGCGGATCCAGAGGGGGGGCGATCGCCCCCCCCTAAAATCTACAAAATTAATTCTATTCGCCATGATTTTTTACAATTCGGAAAACAGCATTCGCGATAGAAGGCGATAATGTCAGTGTTACGAACAATACTTCATCCTTCTTGCAGTAGCAAAGACGTCATTAGACGACTACCAAAGCTTACTAAAATCGCCTCCCTTAAACATACTGATTGGATCCGCCCCTACTGCTGACCGCAACCTTGTGCCTTTTGTTACGTCTGTACAAAATGCATCAAACAAGAAAATCTGGACACAGTTAGCGTTCAGTTGAAAACCTTTGTTTGCTACTTATGGTAAATTTAGCAAAATACTGACTTCTCAGGCTGAACAAATTTTCATATATAATGTAATAATCAGGATTTATTACAGAAGACCGCGGGGCCCCCAAAAGCGCGGGGCCCGCAGCAATTGCTACATTTGCTACTATTGTTAATCCGGCACTGCTTGTTGGTTGGTAATACCGTATTAGCAAAGATGTGCCTTTTATCACCACTTACAAAAGACATACAGCGCATGCCCGTATTCTCAAATATACCATGACTACATCCTTGAAACATATGGACGACATCATGGCAATGGAAATATCAGCCTTTATTTCAAGCAAGCGCCATCAATGAGTTCTAAGTATCCCTGCACCAATGTTTGCTTCATTTATATGCCCCATGGTCTTTGATTCTTGGAAACATTTTATTCCATCACTGTATCATTTCAGAGCAAAAATATTATCATATGAGTTATTCTAAGTGCTGCTAATATGCTTTTGTGGTACCAATTGCCAAAAACGTAAGTTTGGTGGTTTACGGTCCAAAATTGGAAACTCCTGCCTATACCAACATATCTACAAAAGAGATCCGATTTTATGACGTCAAGTACTTTCTAGCTAGCGTATACAGTACAAATTTCCAAGCAATGCTATTTTCTGGGCGATTATAGTGTTGCATAAAGTAGTCGTTTATCGCCCTTTCTGGAGCAGTTTATTGGTTTTGTTCATGTCCACGAAGAAATCTTGTCATGATATCAACACGAAGGCTACATAATTTAAACTTTTCGTGAAAAAAATGGAGACAATTGCAATGTTAATTGCACAGTAATAGCAGGTGTGAGGTTGGTGAATAATAAAACGTTATTACCTGCTGGTAGAGCAACGAGTGGATTGTCGAAACCGGTGGAAGAAGCTGGAGGTTTTTCTGTTCTATGTTCTGCGAAATCAGTATTATAGAAAACAGTTGAATTGTAATCAGTTAGACTTTGCATTTATCACATACTTTTAATTAACCGCCTGAACACACCACCTTTTTGTCATTTTGTAAAATCGGTCATTGAAAACGCGGGATTTATACGTGGATGGCCAGTTAGGATCAGTTGTTATTCATTGGTTGGCAGAATGATGCCAAAAACGTAAACTATTTGTAAAGTTGGTCAAAATATCTGAAAATAATTTTACAAGCTAACAAAGATAATAACATAAAAAGATATCAATGGATCTGCCACGGGATGTTTTGTATACCTGCAGCCAGGGTTTTTCAAGGTTTGAACTTGGTGACCGCTGCGACATTTTAAGTGACCGCAACTATTTTATCTAAGCACCGAGATCGTCGTAAAGAAAGGTTTTCATGTATTTCGTTGGTGGTAAAGCGAGGTTCTGTTATATTTTGAGAAACCATCGCAAACATTTGAGAGATGTATATTGGGCAAAATATAAATGACTTTTGAAAATGAGGTTATATTTACCGTGGAAAACCAAATAGAAATTTATTTGAAAGGTTAGACTTTGTGTTACATGTTGACATTCACACAGGCAGGGGAAGCCTAAAGCACGTTTTAACATTCAAGGCATGCGTTACATAGCTATAAACCAAAAAGATTATGCTGGGTGAGAAAATTACGAAAGCTTAAGTCTTTGAAATTAATTCCAAGTGCAAAATTAATGTTCTCTGTATGAAAGCTTAAGCCATTACTAATTTCTTGTACAAGTGCTTTCAATATCTTTACGGCTTTCCATTCGAATAAGAATTCAGGACTGAGGATACGTAATGTTACGTGAAATCGCTTTCGTATTCAAAATTTTGCTTGTTGGTTGGACTCCGTCGCCCTTGTGGAGACCATTTACTTGGCGTTCTCCACGGCTGCGGAGCCGGAGCTGGGCGATGTGCAAGGAGCCGGATCTCACTTTAATATTTAGAGCCGGAGCTGGAGCTATGGCTATTTGAGAGGAAGTTCCGGATCCCCTCCGCTGTATACGGCATTGCGTGGTGTTACTTGGAGAAGAGAAGTGTAAACTATCACAACACCTTACTTTCTAGTCAGAATGATCAAACCGGATCTGTAGTAGTGTAGTGACCTGAAAAGAACTAACCTATAATCAGTAGGTTTATAATCAGCTATAGTGATTCTTCGAATAAACGGCGTTTAAACACTTCTTGTCTTTTGTCTTAATGCAAATGTCTGCACGTTAGAAAGAACACACGAAAGAAGTAATCGACTATGTGCTTTGCGCTCTTTGCAATGTTTTGCCTGGGCAGAGCTGTTAGCCCGCATCACCAATCCTACAACAGGCAAAGCATGCAACGAGTGAAAAACACTTGACCGACTGGGACTGGACTGCGGTAAAATACTTGGACACGAATCTAGTTTTCCAAACAGACGTTTCTTGATTCCGGTCGCAATAAATAACAAAGTGACTGCCTTTCCAGAATTGGTTTATGTTACCATCAAGTTAAGTAACGTTTCTGCTAGTAACTGCTCGCTGAATCGTCTGAACTTGTGATTGTTGTTTATTCGCTGATTTTCTCGTGCTAAGAGCGCTGATTGTAAAAAGCTACTAGATTAACCTAGTCAAATAAGTGTGATATATTCTTTTAGTTTTGTGTACGAGATATACAGTAGAATTTGCCTAATTCGTCACCTCAAGGGGATTAGAAAATAGTGACAAATTAGGCGAAGTGACGAATTATACAAACAGGTGAAAACTCTATCATAGAAGGTCGTATACCTTATCATAGTAACTCGTATTCATAGTGCTCTTATTTGCAGTAAAATACAAGTTTCTGACGTTATGGTTGAATACAACAATTAATTCCTCTACTCTGTCTGGACTCATTTAATCTAACACCTTTTAAATCTTTAACAAACTGCAAAGTCTTCCCACGTTCTCTCAATGGTGAGTCGGGTCGCGCTTCGCAACTCGTCCTCGTGCATAAATTCGATAAACAAATTGCGAGGTGCAACAATTTTCAGATAAAGATTCTTAATTTGTTTGAATTCCCACACGTACTAGCTGCTTAGCCATCAAAAGCGAAACTGCAAATGACGTATTAGCCGGACAAAACGCTTCTCAGGGATAGAAAGAGGTGACGAATTGAACAAATTGACGAATTACACGATGGCGAATTAGACGAACAGAAATGTACACAAAAGATAAGAATTCTGCCGGGACCGACGAAAGAGTGACGAATTAAGCGAATTAAACGATGACGAATTAGACGAGTTCTACTGTATTTCATTTTCCAGTCAACTTGAGGCACAGCAAGACAATTAAAAATGTTGATGTGTTGAAACGAACAGAAGCCGGAGCTGGAGCCACGTTATAAAAAAGAGAGCTCCAGAGTGGGACTGGGGCCACGCTCATGAAAACCAAGAGCTCCGGAGCTGGAGCCGGAGCGACGTTCATGAAAAGGAAAAGCTCCGGAGTCAGAGCAGTTTCATTTTTATGACGGCTCCGCAGCCCTGGTTTTCCCGTCTTATGTATTGTTGTGGGGTCACGGAGAAGGCTATTTTATATTCTGAATAATTTGAGACTTTTCACATTACCATTGACAATTAATTCAAAAAAATATGAGCCATTTCGTACTCACGAAATATCCTAATTTAAACAAGAACGAAGTATTTCTGAAATTGGAACTGGTTTACCTAGCGGCGAAATCTTATTATATTTTAATTCTCTGTCACTCATCCCACCAAAACCAACGTTTGAGGTCATGCTTTAAATTAATTCGCGAATGCCTTCTGAAACTGTGCGTATGGTACAATTGCGCAAAACCACTTTTTCATCATTTCTAATACATTGTCAAAGTGATTTCTGGTGAGCTATGAAAAATGCTGATAGCGCGATTTATTCACCGTATTTTGCTTGAGATTCTCTTTGAAAATGTTGTGCACATTCAAGCACGTTTACATTATAGTACTTTGGCCAACTTCCAGCGAAAAAATGCGTTGTATAAATATTTTAAACAAGCCATTTGCTTCATCACATAAGAAAACCAATGACACAATCAGAGTGTGCTTCAGGTTATAAGGATTGGTCTGCAAAATCAGCACCAGCATTCTCAATGGAGGCTATCTGCACCGAGGTTTGTTTTCCAGCATAAGCAGTTTGTGCCGTTGGTTGGGTTGTTGGCGCTTTGTAAACAGCATTACCAGATCGTTGATTGTCAGGATGTAGAATGATTGCGACGTCACGTGTTGGTTGATTGGATGGGCAACATTAAGTTGAGAACTATAAAAAGTTGGCCAAACATTTTGAGCAGGGGCATTGATACCTAATGGAGTGCCGAGCCAACACTACGCCCTCCGGGCTGGCAACGACCCTGACTCTCCACCTCTTCTTCAGAAACTATTTTAAAATCGCTTTGACTATAATTGCTTTGACTACATACAGTATAACGGCTCCTTTCATCAGTTAATATTGCAGTAAAACTTGATTTGTTTTGTGTACATTGGTACCCACGTGGGCTTGACAAGTGTGGTTCAGGCAAACATAGTCGTCTGTGTCAGGACTGCATGTAGCTAAGTTTTAATTTTGTTCCCGCATTCATTTTAGAACCAAGGTCCATGTCAAAGGCCAATGAAATTTTGTATTACATTTAGACAAATGTACGTCTGACTTCAACCCCATGAGGTTAACCATTTCGTGAAGACATTTGACCATTTGATTTAAAACAGTCCACATGCTTTTGTTAAGCGGTATGTATCTTCATCCAAAATTTTTATCCGCTTACTTTTAATGGCTAATGCTTTTGCAACCTTTATTTTGACAAGTTTGTGACACTTCTGTCTGTTGATGAGGCTTCTGTATGTGACGATAATGGAGAACGTAAAATTTACGTGCACCATAGCAATGTCACCACCTTTTCATGCGCTTAGCACCATTTTTTCGCAACAGATTGCTATGTGTTTTGTTCAGTTTTTCATTTCCACCTCTTAGTTGTTTTCACTTACTCAGAAAGTCAGTACAATTAGAGGAAAAGATTATACAAGTTGAGCCAAGATGACCAGCAATTTTCATACGACAGTTACTCCTGCAGAACGACAACAAAACCGATTTGCAATTTTCAGGTAGCTATTTTTACTGAGTGTTCGATCAAAGATGCCTTCGAAGTGGAGAAAAAAGGAAAACAACAACAGCACTTACTTGGTAGATACCACCAACGGTAAACAAGAAAAGCCAGGACAATGATGAGGACAGTCACAGCGATAGTGCCAAAAATGCTAGCTACAATGGCGCTAGTTAAAGATGGTGAACCTTGGGCACAAGCTTGGCCTACCAGAATTGCAATCAACACTAGCAAATGACGCATTTCTGCTGCTTCACAAAGTTTTCTGGTTGTAAGCTGTCTCTACCTTTGACTGAATTCCAGACACGCTCCAAAGCTGACAGGCAAGACGGCAGCGGCGGTGGACGCCCTCATGCTTTCTCTCAGCATAGGTCGGCCTGTCTTATGACAGTCTGAAAGCGCCACGCGAGAGTGCGCACGAACGCGCTGCCTTACTTCGCCGAGACCCGCGCTGGTAGTATGGACGTTCAGATAATAGCATAGGTCTTTACAGACTCTTTCAAACGTCACAGAAAACGTTGTCCGGTAACCCTAAGACTGCAATTTCGCATTGAATAAGCGCGTATGTGATGACGTCAAAGCGGTTAGAGCTTTTATACTTGACCAAACGACTCGAAATACGCAAATGCATCAAAATTTACGCAATCGTCAACTGTTTCAGGGCACTGTTAATCCAACGCACATTAAAGAAAAAGTTGAACCACCAATTGGCAATCTCTCGATGAACCCTGCCGCTGTTGAATATGAAACGTTCGCTTATCGCATGATCCCAACAATTTTTCAAGATATTTTCACATCTTGAGGGGTCTCTTCAATGTGTGTGTACAGCAGGACCGGCTTTGCAGCAATCTCAGTTGCACTGACCTCCGTCCCGTGCATATGTACCGGTACGGGTCCGCACCAGTGGATTTGGACAGGCTGTTAAATTATTACCAGGATCTCCTGACGCCACCCAATTTCAGCATAATCTGCTTAATGATTTCATTTTCAATTCTCAGATTTTTCACAAACAAAGACCTCGTCTGAGCAAATAATAAATCTCATATGATTGTCTATGAGATGGGTTATCCTACGGTGCAAAGGGTTATCCTACGGTGCTTATCCGCGTTCCATCCTACGGTGCTCATCCGCGTTTTGCCATTCGGGTAGATGTCGAGTGTTTTTTGGTCGGAACGTAGCTGCAAGTACCGTCAGTTAAGCTTTAGTGCAGTGCAGCTAAGGTCTGAAAGAGTTGCGGCCTGTTGGACGTCATTCACAAACGTTCCTTAACGACAAGCCACGCTGTCGTTGGAGGCATCTTAATTTTTTCTAGACGTCTTTTTGACATTCCGGGATTTACTCAAATGCTTCCCTAGCTTTCTAGACTATCTCTTCCGATACTGTTGGTCAGTGCCGTGGCAAGGGTAAGTGAGGCCCCCCCCCGAAATTTCACGTGGGGCCCCCCATACGCTATTGGCCTATTATTATGAATTGCAGTAAAAAGTCG
>JGI24158J21664_10002040_pt1 | contig 23914 bp, 14 predicted proteins | sample Ectturendosymbi3_FD_21664 | JGI IMG/M metagenome (IMG submission 21664) | reverse complement strand
TATTCATGTATCGCTTCTGAATCACGAAAATTTTTCAAACGAGTATTTTATTTGAAATAAATAAATTTCATCACGGGGGGCCCCCTTGAAGCGGGGGCCCGGGGCAATTGTCCCCCCCCTTAATCCGGCCCTGCAAGGGGCAATGACTCGATAACCTTCCGTTTTTCTCGGTGCCCTGATGTTTTTGCAATTGCTATGGTTTCTTTCTCGTGTTCTCGTGTTTGAAATTTCCAATTTTTGCCAAATAAATTCAACTCCTCCTATGAAGGCAACAGACATAAAATTCAAGAGTCAGCAATGCTGTACTTCATAAAATTCAACAGTCAGCAATGCCGTACGAGCAAAATTTATTAGTAATTTAGAGTTGTTTTTTTTTAGTGACCCAAAGAATTTCAAATCTGTGTATGTCCATATCACTGACAAAAAATTGAATGATGGATAAAACAATATATGAAGTTTTTGCTTTTATATGTTACAACTCCTATATGTAGGTAACACTTACTGTTCAAAGCTATCCTTGACACCACCCATTTCATTTTCGATGTCCTTTGCAATTGATAGTAGGCGAATGAACCCTGCAGCAGCTTCACCAAAATGCTGAGTTTTCATGAGAAGTCCACATAAAGTTAATGTCACCTGTTAAAATGAGAAAACCACTGAAATAAATTTTAAGCTGGATTATGCAAACACAAAGAAAGAACAATTGTCAATTATTCCAATTTTACAAACTCTAATGCAAACAAGCAGTAAATGACAAAAGCGATTAAATGCAAAAAATGTTTCAATTTACTTGCTTTGTAGTGTCTTTGCAGTAGCACTAGTGAACTACGGGCGTTCATCTCTGCTCTGGGGGCCATGTGGCTATTTTCAAAATGAATGCTGCACTGGCTGCAAGCCAATAGCAGCATCATGCATGAAGCTTTTCCTTGTACCATCCTTTAACATCAGGCATAAGTCTGGACAGGCTACTGCAAGTAGGCTACCTTTTTTTAAGTCTTCAGTAGGACCCAACTGGGATTGAAACCAACCAACCAACTTCAGAGGTGCATGGTCAGCTGTATCATTTAGCCAGTTAAATTGATAAGGAATGTAACAGTAGTTTTCCATCTTTTGAATTAACAGATTAATAATAAAAGGTCTTGAGGCCACATGCTACACAATTAGTGTAAATTACGGTCGAGATTCCATGTCTTGCATCACTCCAAAAGTGTACTTGAGTATTAATTTATGTTCAGTTGCTCTAGTGGGCCAAGAATCTTTGAACTCACTAACACTTATTTGCACATTCAACTAAGTTTATAGAGGTATAATGCAAGAATATGGACCACAAAAGCTTGATGTACTGTACTACAGAGTCAACAAAACAGTTCCAAGGTGGTTAAAGAATAGAACACCTAACAATAAAAGGTAACATTGTATCAAGGAGTATGTAGGAAAAACCTATGGTGCTGAAGGCCTTCACCTGTGGGCTATTGTTTGGGAAGGTTTGGTTAATGGTTCTCGCACCGCAAAAGGCACCCTTGCTAATCTGCAGTCCCGTAACTATCTTGAGAAAACTGTGCAACAAACAGACCACCTGACTTACTAACTCTGAGCTGTCAGCACGCAGTGAGGAAAAAGCCTCTTTAACCAGAAGTAACACAAAACGGCAGAAATGCTGTACAACACAACACTGTCTCAAAACAGCACACAGACTAAGGCACAGGCATTGAAAAGGGACAAAGCACCAGGGATATTGTCAAACAGGGAAAAGCTGTTAAAAACAGACAAAACCGCCTGGAAACCGGGAAAACCGATAAAATCAGACAAACAAGGTGGAAACCGTTACCAAAAATATGCCTTCTCCAGCCCTATGCACTAACTTTGAAAAACCCGCCTCAAAACCTAGTGCGTTTCAGCCACACCCAGTTCTCCCAATCAGGAAGTTCAAAATGGCAAAAGTGGGCCTACGAGGTGAAGCGAGCTAAAGCTGTGCGCAAGTTCGTAACAGAGTAGTCAAGCCTATCATTCCTTTAATTATATATTCAAACTGCCCACATACAAATTGAGAACCTTTTTTGATAGTGATCACTCCTTGAACATTGTTTGAAACTTAAAAATCATTCCACTTACTCAACATAAAATAAATTTTAATTCAGATAAAACCCACAATTATGGCAAAAGCCACTTTTCTTCTATTTGTTTTATTTGTGGGTTTATCGTGGACTCATGATTCATATCACAGGGGTTCATGAATAACACAAGAGCACAAAAATGGTTAATCATGGCATGTTACAGAGTGGGTGCTAGTACAACATCAACACTGAGAGGAGCAAAACACTTTAACAGCACCTCAACTAGAACTGTATTCACAAATAGTCATACATGGATCCAGCAGTGGGAGAGAAATAAAGACATTCTAACAACAGATTTCGAAGTAAACAGCTAGCAGAAAAAGTAATAAAAATTAATCAGATAGGGGTGCTCAGCAGTGCACAGAAGCATGTGCATTGTTTTCATTAAGGTTTCAAATGTTTTGTAAGACATTTAGCATGAGGCTGACAGCTGACTGTTTTTTACTGAATTTAAGCAAGTATGTGATGGTTGGCATTTTACTTGCAGAAAATATTCTGTTTTTACAGTTGTAGGCAGTGCAAAATTTGACTGACAATAAAAGCATAAAATCTGTAAATCAAAAGTTACGACTGATTACTATACACCAATAGAACAGCCAATTATGCAGCAAGGCCAAACTATATGACATAACTGACAGCCATGCTTCACATGATGCTTATACTCAAACCCTATGCAGAAATATAGTGTTAGTACTCTTCCACTGGCAGACTAGACCTACTCAAAGACTTTATTAGATGCCACACTTATTTGGATGTTAGTGAGAAATACGGAGTAATATATCAGATATTCTGCAATTTTAAATGAATGTAATGAAATTCTGACCTTTTTTTCAAAAGAAATATCATTGCAGTGCATAGCTTGTGTCAAACATTTTCTGTAGTAATCCACAGCCTTGACGCTCTATGTGAAACAAAGAAGTAAAAAGTGATCAAGAACAGCAAACATTTACAAAAAATAGGCTTGTTTTTACTACTTTGCTACATCAAGCTATAAAGTTTATCTTCCTGAAAATTTCCAGTGGAACAAAATGACAATACAAAAAAGAGCACACACTTCAATATAAATCTAAATGCAACTGAAGAAACATTTTCCAAAATTAACTTGAATTTGTACTCACAACTTAATTGAATGGTTCTTAAGTAGCCATCAAAAATATATAAGAAAAACACGTTGTTTTTGCTCTAAACTTGAGAAATCAGAATAAAAAGTATTTATAGAAACTTCTTACCTTCCCAAGTTTTTCTAAGCATGTAGCCATTTCATAGTGGATTTTCATTATGATAATTTCATCAGTATTAAGCACAAGCAACCTGTTTTTCTGCAGCATGTTTTCATAGAGATATAGAGCTGCTTCAAAAAGAAGCAACGCTTGAGCTGTGCAAGCAGATCGAGACATGCAGCAGCCAAGGACATACAGAATAGTAAAGGCATCTGATAAAAAAAACGTTTCTGTAAATATCAATACAATATGAAGTGCAACATCTTAGTAACCTACAGATATGATAGGTAGTATAAGAAACTGTAAAAGGAAACATAGTCAACAATTGAGAAAAATAACACTGCATAACGGAAAAAACTTACTGAAAAGTTGAACATTCAGAAAGCAATAGCTGTGTATTGAAATAAAGGTAAGTGATGAGCGGTAATACTGGTTAGCACACTGGGAATAACTAAAATCAAATCAAACTTGCACAGAGGCTAATGTGCTGGTAGCATTCCCTCTGACCACAGCCAGGGATAGACGTTGGTGGAACCACTGTTATTCCCTGAGGTCACCAGACATGCCAACATATTTTTTCGCAAGGCTGCTCAAAGAGGGGCAGCGGAATTGCCATACACCCCAGCGGTTCCAACTGTGACTGGTTAAAGCCAGTGGTTGTTAAAGTGGTCATTGTATTTTTGGGATTTTGTAGCCTTAGCCTCTGTTGTTGCAATGCCTACCTGAGCGGCGCTGCTTTTGTAATGGCACTGAGGAAAGGTGTCTACAACTGTCGTGTCCCATACTAGGCTTAGACTCCTGTACCAGGGGCCCAAAGTCAACCCATTCAGAAAAAGACATCAAAAACAGTTATTTGTAATGGAACCCAATAAAATTTTAAGACTTCATGATTTATCAGTTGCAATGCATATAGAACTTCTATTTTATAAAATTCTACAAATAATGTTAGTAATTGCCTGCTGGGTATATCATTGCTTGAAATGTAAATTACACAATGGAAATGAATCCTAACTGAATTGAATATGTCAATGCAAAACAAACTGCATCAGGTCAAAGATTTTTCCAAAAGAAAAAAAACAACAAAATTATCAGGACCAAATGCTGCAAGAAAATGAAAACAACAAGATAGTCAATCGTTAGTTCAAAGGTGATATAATTATGTAAGTACAGCTGATATCACTCAATGGCTTTGCCAGTGCTTAAACTTGAAAAAATGTAAAAGTTGAGAAGAGCAAACGTGGAACAAGTATGTGAAAGGTAACTTTGTGTCAAGATAGTGGCAGGATTTTATAGCAACATCAAATATCAAATCATGTTAACCGAAAACTTGCCATCTCAAGAATTTCATTTCTCTCTCAGCAAACACAAGGCCACAAAAAGTATCATAAAAACACTCTCCAATCTTTACTCCCTAATATCAAACCACATACCATAATTTCTCTAATTACATTACTATGAAAAATTTATGACTTTACTTTTAATATGAATAACTTTTAATATGAAGGATATAGTCGTCATTCAACAAAACCTGCTGATAAGGAAGTCAAAAGGAAGTGGGAATCTTTTTAAGTGACAAAAATATTCACACCATTTATTTACACTGATTTGCATAAATATGCTTTTCATACCTTAAAAAACTGTAGGCTTGTACAGAAGTTTTGCATATTTGATTGAGAAAAACTTTTACTGATAGCCTACAATGGTAAACACAGGGCCGGCCCTAGCAGGTGCGGGGCCCAATGCAAGACCTAGGCGCGGGGCCCCTTTGAGCAGTGATTTTATGACATCATCGTGTTTAGTCAACCATGTTACGATCGTGGTAGAGCACAGATATACAGTGCAGCACTAACACGAGAATTGAGCACGTTTGCTAACGTTCGAGAGAAAATTTGCTAGTTCTGACGAGAGCGTTCTTTGTTAATAATGAAACTTATATGGCATTTCTACTGAATTCTCAAGCCCAAGGTGTATCTGGCAAAAATGAACAATCTACCCAAACACCATGGCGTGGGGCTCCAGAGGCGGGGCCCAATGCAGTTGCATCGGCTTGAGGCTGGGCCTGGGTAAACAATCCTATCTTTAAACTGATTTTCTTCAGTATAGAAATTTTGCAAATGATGAAGATAATGTTTTAATAAAACATGCAATAAAATGCAAGTAATACCGAGGTGTTATGTAAATGGAAAAAAAACTTAAGAAAAATTAAGTGAGTGGATAGAAACATTTGATGAAGATGCACCTCACTAAACAAAAGCATGCAAACAATAGATAGAGAAAGTTAAAACACAATACAAAAGTAGGAAACAAAATCTAAATTAATTGTATGCATAACAACAACAAGGATGAAGATGGATGGTAAGCAGTGTACTGTATGAAGAATTGAGAAATGCAAAGATGATGTTGTAAGCCACACCCATAGGTGAGAGAAATGAGCGAGAGTATATATATGTTGGGAAGCAGAAGCCAAGCAGCATCCATGCCATGGCAAGGGGCAGTAGAAGAGCATAGCATTTGGCAAAAACAATTTTGAACAGTGCAAATCATGAATAAGTAACAGTTACCTATGGATCATGATGAAGCAGGGTTGGGAACTTGGTGGTTTTTGCAAGCAAATTGTGAAAATTTAGCTATTTTCAGAAGTGGTTTGGCTACAAATATTTTGTTCGGCCTTTTGTTTTTTTTTGAGTATTTTAAATTTGGCCAACTTTTGGCCTAACTTGCATGTGGTACCACATTCCAGAAAGTCAGCAATCAGCATTTATCTATGTGCATTCTCAAAACCACCCTCTTCTCCCTGACAATTGAAATTACTTAGTTTAACATTTCAAATGCACGGAACTGAAACTTAACATTTATTGACGCATAATGATCATTGCTATGTAATAAATCGACCGCATTTGGCCTTAAGCACAAATCCAGTAAGAGGCTTCAGATATTGTAACAGGTTTCAAGCTTAAGAACAAAAATATTCTTTGGTAGAAAGTACGTGAAAAACAGAGATTAGTTATTAATTTAGTTAAATAAATACTAGGTCTACAAATAAAAACAAATCACTCATATTGGTATGATATACTGTGTAGTACCGCAATTGATTTAATATAGAATAGTAAAAACAATTGATTCAAGCAACACTAAACTGTACTTTGGTACTTAGTAAACTAAACATTAACTAAAAAAGTCTTACCTTGCTCATTAACTTTTTGAGGAACATCTACATATTTTTCACATGCGTTCATCAGTTTAACATGCAAGTTTTTTGATTCTTCACTGTTGTCATCTTTGACTTTTAAGCAATAGAAGGATTTGAATTCTTCTAAAACAGCTTCGAATTCAGAGGTTGTTGATTTCGAGATTTCATCCATTTATTTTGGAAGATGCATGTATTTTAAGCAATATTAATATTAGGTATAAATTCAAAACCGCGCAGTAACGGACTTTTTGTATTATCCCGCTCACCGCTCAACAGCCGGCTCACTTGTAGTGGAAGCGTTGCACTGCGGCATATACAAACAAGCATGAAGTTCCAAGCAAGACAGATTCGAAACACTTCATCCCATGTGACATACAAACAATTTTACATTTTGGTACGAACGTTGTAACTTGCATCAATCAAAATCCAACAACCTTCTTTATTAAATCAAATCCAAGATTTCCAGTTTTAAAACAATTTTTAAGGCTTCATGTAATATGGATGAATTTTGCAAAAACGAACCAATTCCTTTGATAGTGTGACATTTATCGGTAAAGTTTTAGTCATAGTTACCGTGACTGGTATATCCAGCGGTTTGGATTCAGGGTTGCCAGATAGAAAAAATATATGTAGCCAAATTCACTTCAAACATAACCAAACTCCGCAAAAAATAGCCAAACCTCTGGAAATGGTTGCAACTGTACCAAAACATTTAATTTTTTCACTGGAAATCAGTTGTTTACAGCTCTTTTATTTTTCACCTTGTATTTTACCAGAAAGCGTATGGGTTAAGCAATTCAACATTTTGCAATTATTTCTCAATAATCAGTTTCAACATTTTGCAATTATTTCTCAATAATCAGTTTCAACATTTTGCAAACATATTTTATAACAACTGTTCCGTACCATGCTTCTACTTTCAAACCTTTTTCATATCAACCTTTCTCATAGATTCTATTTGAATAAGGACTGAGAATGCGTAATTTTACGTGAAATCGATTTCCTAGTAAAAATTTGCTGATCGATTCCATGCTCACACCCATCGTGGAAAGTACATACTTTCAAACCTATCACAATTTAATTTGATGCCACGAATTTTCAAACCATTAGCAAGACCTGGTTCAAATTTGGGGCCTAGACCGAGACTTGGTCATAAATGCCGAGACCTGAACACTTTTCTGCTGGTGATAAAAGCCTACACCTTAAATAATAGGCTACTGCAATAACATATCTAGTGTTGAGTTCGCTTTGCAACCTCAACATGAAACTTTATCTTAATCCGGGTCCACCTAATCAGTGACGCTCCAGAAGGTAATTTTTCAAGAAAATGACCTAGAAGCTTGTCACTACTTTCCGTCCATAGTAGTGATTGGAATGACTACTGGGAAAGTAAGACTTTACAAATTATGAATGATGAAACTCCCAATAAAAGGATCAAGATTGAACAATATGAAGACTGAGATATTCCGTCTAAAAGGACATTGTAAAACGTATTCATTGTATTGTGGCAGTTCCCTTCTAAAGAAGAAGAATAGCACACGTTTAGGACAACTTCGCAAGAGCAATGGTGAATTTAGCCGGAGTGCCCAAGACACGCCCACGTTAACAGCTAAGAAACTAAGACCCACCCGTTTTCGTGCGACTTCACTCTCAGTTTCGTTATCAGACAAAAGTGTATTCACTCATGGTTTCATTAATTCTACATTAAGCACTGCGACATTTATCCTTCAATACAAACTAGAAGGGTTTACACATAACATGGTGTATTAATCTACACAGAGATTTATTACAAGTAACAGGGGTTGCCGCAAGTTTTGTTCCTTCATGGGGGAGAGAGAAGCCCAAATTGTCAGCAGCATCATAGCCACTAAACCGTAAATGTCTTTTAGGTAATCTAGTCCATTGATATGCCCATTTGGACTAAGCCTGCTTGGTATGCCCACTGCTGGATATTCGGTTTAGGTGTTAAGCTTGTTATGCCCACTGCTCAACTGACTGAACGTGGTGCGCGGTATTTATATCCAGAGCGCACCTCGTTTCTCGTCTCTCATTGGCTACTCAGATGACGTCGTCGAACGTCACTACGTCGTGTTTTTCGGAGTTTTCGGAGTCGCTAGTGATTCCGGTTACGTTTTTTATCATAATTTGGATTGAGTTTTGTTATTATTTGTTTTTATTCGTTTGAATCGAAAATATTATTTATATTTTTATCTGAATTGTTGATACAATTGTTTTTCTAAGGTTTTAGCTTGCTCTCTCCCTTGTAGCAGACAAAAATATTGTCTACTACAACTTAGAACTTGGAAAAGATTACTAGATTTCAAGTTCGAAGCTATGAAGATCAGGATCGTGGAAACCTTCAACTGGGAAATCTGAAATCAACGAAGCATGACAAACGTCATAGACACACCCAATTATCGATCCTGTGACGAATGGACATTCACAAACAATGATGGTGTTGTTTCCTAGCAACATCGAAAGTGTGAATACCTTTAGGGACTTTCCATATAAACCGAAACCGAAACTACTTACATGCAAAGGACACGCCCCTTACTTCAACAATATGCCGATTGGACATTAACAAACAAACATGGTGTCGTTTCCTAGTAACACACGAAGTGCAAACACCTTTGGGTAGTATGTAGGGACTTTCCCATTNAAAACGTAGGTAGAGCATGCACGTGTTACTGACCAGAGACATGACTTTGTTTATTCTAAATAATAGCATGCCTTGGAGGCATGNTTTTTGCTTGTAAAAAGGGTTAGTTTTGTAGTCCAAGTTCAGAGTGGTGCTAGCATCACCTGAAAGGCTTGTCCTTTCCTGACGGCTCCACTCTCCTTCGGCTGTATCAACCCACTGTGGTTTGTGCAGCAGAAGTAAAAACGAAGCTCTGCCTTACAGTACTCTGAGGCTCGGAAGGAGTATTATGAGTGCTGCGGACTTCTAACCAATGGTTGCATTGGCGTCGTAAGCAGCTTGAGTCTTCACCCTGAAAATGAAGTTAGATTCATTTTTAGTTTACAGAAGTGGCTTGTCCCAACAAAACTCTGTCACTCTGTTTTATGAAACGGCTTGTCCGGGTTCACCTCTGACAAACTGAAACGTAAACAGTTTGTCCCAATTAAAACCCTGTCACCCTGAAGCATAAGTTCTAGATGACACATTTGGACATATTTTAAAATACTTGTCCTAATGAAGTTCTGTCACTATAAACTGCAATCTAACTCAGACCATGTACAATTCATAGTTGTCATGTAAAATTCATAGCTGTTCATTCACTTCCAATATTTCATGATTCTATTCAGAAATGCTTACTTTTGTTGGAAAGACCGTAGCCTACAGTAATTTATTCCCAAAGTGGAGGTTTTCTTATTACATATAGATTGTATCATATTATGTAAATAGAAGTACACCAGTGTTTTCAGCTTTTCGAAATGCATCCAAGGTTTTTCACAGAACTAACCACAATATATTGTTTACAAAACTAATTGAGCGCAGTCTACCTATGTTCATCATAACAATGCTGGTGAGTTGGTATGGGAATCAGACCATGCAAGTAAAGTGGGCAAAATCTGCAAAATTTACTGGTGCTTTGTTTCAGTGTTTGCTCCTCATCAGTATCGACTAGGTTTACGAACTAACTCTTACCCTGTGAAGTATTGTGTGTAAGTATTTTTGTTTCCTTGCGTTCTTTTAACTAATGTGACATGGACATTGTGTTTGAGAAGAACACGTAAACAAAAATAAATAAATAATATCCGATCTGCAATTCTCATTTTATTATTACTTCTCGCAAGGAAAGGAAATGTGTTATTATGAGGTTTTATCGCCTGCAGTTTGCAGTTTACTGAAGTAAACGTAAAGTAGTCGCAAGTCATTTGCAAAAAGAAATAAAGAACATCGAGAAGAAACATTTCAGTCTTGCAAATGAACCGATGCATTGGTAAATGTGAGAAGTTTGCAAATCGAAAGACCAGCCAGCTGAATAAGAAATCAGTGAATAAATTAATAATTTTTTTCTTGAATGTCATGACCCTCGATGAGCGACATCGTGCTAGAGAGAAATGTAGGAGCCCCCCCAGAATGTTCTTCTAAATCAGTGGTTCCCAACCTTTTAAGCTTGCGGCACCCGACAGAAAATAAACACAATATGCGGCACCCAGTGGCGAACCCATAGCAATTTGCTTTAAGGTTTGATGACAGTTTGAATATGTATTTTTTAATGATACAGCATATTGATATAATATTAGCTCGCGGCACCCCTGGATATTGTAAATGGCACCCAGATTGGAAACCACTGTTCTAAATGAAAAGCAAAGAAAAGCACCTGATTTTGAGCTTGCATTGCCCAAAGACTGTCAACCGCAGTCTTCCTGTCTCGTCCGCCCATTGCAATTGCGGGCATCAAATGTGATTTGATTAAACATTGTTGTTCAAAAATTTATGTGCGGGCACCTAAGCACGAAGCCACTGTCTGCGAGTCCACAGCTGCAACAACAAATGTGTCTACTGCTTTACATCTCACAGACATAAGTAATACATAGAGACAATCAACTTAAACTATTGAAATTTTGTTCCTATCACGCAACCGTTTCTGTCTCGTTGTTGATTCCTAGGTGTGGCGCCAAACTGCAACTAATTATGGACTGTGTCACAGAAGTTCTGGAGTTTGGGGAAACTATTGTTCCCAGATATACCTGATCTAGAGCGGTGGGCCTCAAGTGGCTCCAGCTATGAATCAAATGGCCTCAGAATGACTCTTCAAATATGCAGTGCGTAATCAGTCTTGCGATGGGGTATCAATAGATAGGTGGGAAATATTTCCCCACTGTACCATCACATGAAGCTGAACTTGGCTCCAACATAATAGCCACGCCTTTCCTTGGAACTCACTAGGGGGCGCAAAATGTGGTCTTCCGACAAATGGACTGCTTCGTAACCATCACCTTTGCCTGGTTGTCCTCAAATTTTCTCAAAGTTACAAGCCTTTTTTGCAGTGGTTCTTTCGCACATAAGTTTGCGCTACAATTTTTCATTTAAATATATGCGAAAGCACGATGTGGCACTTGCTATAGGGCATCTTGCTCTTGTAATATGAGCGTCGGTAAACAGTCATGAAATAATCAGGAAGTGAAAAGTCAAGCACCAGCAAGTAAATACGTCGAGCTAACAATGGTCTACCGCCATCTGAAGAAAGCCACCAATTACCACAGAAATGAAAAGTTTCACGCAATAACGTTTTTACCATATTGCGATTTGCATGATTCCTTCCTGTTGATAACGTTTAAGTAAAATAATAATTTAGCAAGACATTAGGTGGAAATTATTACTCGTCTTGAGTCTATGTGTCCATAATACAGTATTATGAAAAAGTGTTACCACGAACGGAGATAAAGCAGCCTTAAAAAGTCCATGATTTATGTTTAATGAGGTAGTGAATAAGTTAACCTAATGCAAAGTAACTGCATTTACTGCATGTGATTCAGATTGTTATTATTCTAATGTAATAAGTTATTACCAACCCGACAAGAAAGCTACATTGATTTCAGAAAACTTTTGGTTAAGGTTAATAGCTTATGCAAGACAGTGTATACTGACGCACAAAAAATATAACGCTAAGAAGTTTCACCAGCAAAGCATAAAAAGCAAAGACACTTTTAAAAACCGTTTGTTTCAACCAATATATCTACTAATGACTGCCATGGCCAACTTTCTAGGATCTAGATTTCTAGACATAAGCCAGGCCCGTAGCCAGGTTTTAAGGTTTGATGGGGCAAAGTACATTTTTAGGTGGTGGGCACAATACAACTTGGGGGTAACAAAAAATATTTGGGGAGCACTGCCTCCGAATGTCCCCCGTGGCTACGGGCCTGACAGAAGACCTTGAAAGGGAATGGTTTTCGGCAAACTGCAACATCGCCAAATTCGTGCAGGTGCGCTTGTAGAGAATATAAGTAACGAACTAAATTTTGTGAAAGTTACCTCTGTGCTGTCACAATTATTTTTCAATAAATAGGTATTTTCACAGAAAAGCCATCGCAGTCAAAAATGTAAAGCGTTGCATAGGTACATCATATAGTAAGAAATAACTGGAATACAATTACAACAATCAGTCAAGGAACTTGATGTAACATCACATTACGTAAAAAATATGCTGCAAAAAACACGTCTATAAAATCAGGGCTTTGAATGCTCCAAGCGCAGAAGTCACTTTAGGACTAAGCGCGAAATAAGCAAACTTGGAAATGAACGACATTTAACGGAAGAAGAGACTGAGAAGTCTATACAATCAGTCAGAACCGTCGCCAGAAAGTTTTCAACAGGGGGCTTTACGTTTATGCAGTGGATTTGACATTATAAAAATTGACAAAACTCCACTGATTTGTAGTGTTTCATATTTCAATTTAGGGAACTTGGAGCACTGCTTGGGGGAATTAGCCCACCAAAGTCCCCTTGTGGCGACGGGACTGCAATCACCTATAGAAATGGCATGTGAGTGGCTGTTTCAACAACGGGGTAGCTTAATGAACTTGCGCACGAACTTCCTTTATACTCCATATAACCTCATAGACACACAAGATTGCAAGAAAAATGCTTAATGTAAGGATGCTGATATTTGAGAGGTAATATTTGACGCAATTTGTCGCTACTTCAGTGTAGGAGTTTTCGCACAGCAGAAGATGTGGACTGCAACACAAGAAAAAAGTAACCAAGAGAAAAACATCCACTGTCTGAAAAATGTTCACACACTGCAAATCTTAGAAAAGTATACACAGAGGAAAGCGAAAGACGTGAACTTCCAAATTTTACAAATGTCCTTAAAAAAGTTGTATCGAAACCCTTTAATTTACTTAAAAAATGGTTGAAACTTATTGCGTGATAAAATTTTGAGAGTTGAGTTTACTGATATTTGCTTCAATTCTTCGAATTGCTGTTCCTCTTGGAACAACTCCCATTTCATTGTTATAAATATAGAAAGTATGTGATGCCAAATTAAAATATGAATGAGTGCGTTGATCCACGCTTTTTCTCGAATTTTCCTTTGAAAGCATGAAAAAGTGTTTATTTCAGTAGTCAACATTGACTTTTGCAGTCGCTGTTATACTAATCATACGTGTACTTGAAAAACAAACGACTTTCCAGTAGTGTAGAGAAGACAGTAAATTTTTACATCGCCACAGAAACACAAAAGCGCCTTAAAGCGAATTCAACAAAACCTAAGGCATAAAGGCTGCTTCACGAGGCAGTAATGCAGGGGCGCTCTATACAAGCAGTATAAACAAAGTATGCTAGAGCGCACTGATTGGCTAGGTCACTGAAGTACACAACGATTTGCCAACATGTGAAGAACATTTTTTATAGAGGGAAGTCAGGTGCTTTCCATGCAAGCACCTACGTGCCTACTGTAATAAGTCTGAGGTTTTGCCATTTATAGAGTTTTAAGTTTATGAACACCTCGGCATGACAAACACTTTTGCTAGAATGTTTTTAACAATTACATTTGCAAGTATATTGGATCTACTGATACGACCAAGCTCTGTAAATTCAATACATTAATGACGTCACTGTAGTTAAATTTTCGCGGATTGTATGTCTTTCTTCAAGACTACACTATGCTTCATGTGGCTTTGCCGACTGGTTGTGACCGGTGTCAAGCGAAATTTCTGACTTGCGAAATCGCTGACTTCACGGTATCTGCGCATGCGCAGAGTGAGATTCCAGGTCATGCATTTAGCAAGCTTTGCCTCTTCACTGAGATATATGCTGAGAACTGATGAATGGTGTAGGGTTTAACTTTAGGATTAAGGTTTATGATTAAAAAAAGAAAACTAATTGACGTCTAAGATTAAGTAAGATATTTTTCAGCGGTTAGATATTCCAAAACGTTCGCTTGTTGTGGACTATCTGACGTGTAACCATAAGTTTTATTTTCGCTACAGACATCAAAACTTCATCATCGAAGTTTATTCCTTTCCTTGGGAATCGAAATAACTGACATACAAGAATAGATCAGAAATTTCGCAGAGGTCAGAAATTTCGCTTGACACCGGGTAAAGTTATTTGAACTCGCTAGTTTGAAAGAAGACCAGCGTGGCGTCAGAAAAAGCACGCAAGGAATTCAGCATGGATCCGGCATAGTTGATTAAGATAGAGAAGTGGTTCTCTCACGGCATTAATGGATGCTCTTATTTTTCCAAACTTGGTGAACCGTAATTGAAGAGATTTAGGTAATAACGAGTTGTGGATAAAAAATACACATTGCGCGATGCAATTGTGGTCACATTATCCCTGCTTCAGCCAAATAGATCTGAGACAGTGTTGGTTTGTTCGAAAAACAGTCATACGTCTCCAAGTCAGGTCATTACGTAGTGTTGCGAAAATTTAAATAAAACAACTTATGCTGATGGAGCGATAGATACAGTGACAAACATGATGGCTAAGCAAAGTGCTTCTGATAATTTCAAGATCAGGGTAGGCTATATGCTGACGCAAACCTGAAATGCGAAACAATTTTGGACGTACCCAAGCGACATAACAGGTAGTTTGCCGCAAATGTAAATCAAAAGGGCGCACCAAGGTCCGCGCCGACAAAATTCAAAAATTGCTGTCCTGGCGCAAAAAGAGGGATCGCACGAAGGCATCACAACGAAAGTTCCCTGGCCAGCAAGTTTTGAGAAAATACCTGAGCTCAATATTTTATGAAAATAAACTACAATATTCGTGTCACAGTATATTCGCTTCATGATGCAGAGGTTGATTTCAAACAAGACAGACACAACCATGACATTATTTCAGAAAGTTACCCGTCTTTTTATTTAGTTTCAGTTAGTTGTAATACAATCTTCTTCGAAGATTTTTTATCTGTATTTTTCCAAATCAAGAAGGGTGCAATTTAAATGGTGAAGCTTTCAAATAACGACGATGGCACTTGAAGCGTATGTCGAGTCAGCACAAAGTGATGAAATTCCTGTTATATCCTACAAAAATTTTCCTAAAAATATCACTAAGACCAAAAATATATTTTACCGGCAACAGAAATTTTTATCTTACATTTTCAACGTTCTCGCTCGTACCATCACTTCCCCTCTTATATGCAGCTAATCTATGTTTCCAGGACAACCAAGCAACAAATCAGGAGATCGGGACACGACCCGAGACATGTGGTCACCCTACGTATACTGGCTGCAGTTTTCGTATGTATAATGGTTGCAGTTTTCATCATGCAGGTTTGCCATCATTACTAATGATCATTGGCGTCACAAATTTTGTTGGCACCATTTAAATGTTGCACGCAGCAAGATTAGCTAGTCATTAATAGATACATTTCACTAAGAACGACTCTACTGCAAACGACCGATACCAGCTTAAGCCTCCTTTTAGCTCGAGCGAACTTGAGCGAAGATAGCATGCTGGTTGCAACTAACTACGTCTTCCGCAAGCCTTGTGCATGTTCCCAAAGTTTCCACCGTCAGATTCCTTCGCTCAACCCCTGTTCGAAAAAGCTTCACGACCCTGGCGCTACGAACCCTGCTGACTGCTTCCAGTCTCCTTTGAGGTGCACGCTACATGTGTACCCACAGCTTCCGCTGTTTCCGTGCAAAGGACTTGGCTGAGTTTGGCTTGGTGCTTGCACAGAATTTTCATGGAGATTTGTGTCTGCCACTGCCTCTACGCATAAGAATGCTTTCAAATGGGTTTAAAGTCCTTTTTGGAGGGCGAACAAAGTTCTCTGATCCCTTTGGGCACGATGCTGGTTTGATACAACGAGACCTGTGCAACACGTATCCTGCAGGGCAATGACATCCAGCCACGCAGGACAGCTTTTTACACTTTTTGTTTCGTTTCTTGTTTTTGTAGTTTCTGCGAAAAGCAAAACAGCAATCAAACGCCAAAATTGTTCTTGGAAAATTAGGAGAGAAAATTTTGGGAGGCTATAGCATACGCTTTTTGTTTTCAAAAAAATGAGAGTTAGTTTCAAGCGATTTTCAACCGCCCACTTCTGCCATTTCAGTTTGCTGATTCAAAAACCAACCGTTGGCTTTTACTGATTGCATACAGTGACAAACGACTGGAGAACACCTCATCGTGCGAAACGTTAGTGGTACATCAATATCTTAAAGCGTTTCTGACAAAGATGTATATTACTGTTTTAGCAATGCTATTATTACTGACTATCGTACACACTCCACCGGCTTTTAGGGTGTTTTTTTAAACATAAGTTTTGCAATCGTCGAAAATTTTCACATACAAATCTGATGTTCGAGCATGTCCGTGTATGTTAACTTGCATTATCCATTACGTACCTAGGTATCAAACTTTGTTCTTTTGAACAAGCAGAGGTACTTTACAAATTTCTGTTTAATAATATTACTATGACAATTACTAGGGTAACATATGCTCAGCAAATAAATCCAAAAAAACACGTTTAATTTAAAAATAGGCGACGAACTTCGCGAATACCATTGGCTCAATTGCAAACTGTTTACTTATTTTCCGCATTTGATTGCAATGAAGGAACTTTATATCATGAGTCACTTATACGCTTGTAGAAACACAAAAATACGCAAGTCTTACCTGCACTTGAGTTTGCACGGTGGTCCACACTCCGAATAAACTCTCCCACGAGTACAAGTCTCTAAAAGTAAAAACACGTTTTTGTCGATTGCACAGCTAAGGATTGTGATTTTTGGTTTCCTTTTAAGTATTAAAGTACGCTGGCGTGCTATCGCAAAAATTATTCAACAGTTCATTCATTAAATAGATGACTGATATAATACATCTATAAACCGTCAGCACAAATTAGATATATAGGTCTTCGCTTTCAGCAATTCGTCTGATCCTGCTCTTCGACCAAAAAACGCAGCAAAATACACTAAGCTGTAACCAAGTTTCGCGCATCCACAAGGCTAAGCCAGCAAATTGATATCAAATACATTTACTTACTTTTGCAAAAAATGCGTTTATTCCAATCGATTCTAACTCCACGCCTTGCGCAAGCCGACGTGTACGCACGAATGGACTCACAAGCGCAACGTTTGTGACGTGGGCACTCGCACGTGTCTGTTAAGCAGGATCTAAATCAAAAATACATTTGAGACTGGCCGTGACTGACAGAGTTACTATTAAACGTACATGTTTCATGATTTCGAAAAAAACAGCGAAGATGCGTTTTGGATGCCGAGCCTTGGCTAGAATTTTTCGTTTGAACAACATCAGCAATTTTTAGTTGCCACAATGCAGCATTCCTTGAGCAAATGACATCATGCAAAGTTGGCGGTCACTTCAATGACGCCAGACGTGAAAAACTTTGAAACGTATTTGTTGGAAAGTTCTTACAAGGAAGCGATCTTTGCACAGGAATGGAAATTCGCTCCAAATATTTTCAGTTTGCACACTGAGCAGAAGCACAAGGTCGTAACCTATGAAGAGAGGTGCTATTTGGAGTTAGTGCCTTTCAACCAAAAATGTAAAAAGCAAACCACCAGTAATCTTTTGGAAAGTTGCACTACTTTTCTCGATCACCCAGTGGGTGTCTGCATGTACAAGAGTAAAGTCACTTTAGCAGAATACAAATGCTGTGAAAAGTAATGCCTTGAGCACGTGAGCAAGACTTTTACAGTCATGGGGCAGAACTCAACTTAAGTAATGAACAACTTGTTCATATCATTGTTCACAGTAACACACATTTTATTCAGCATAATTATGGCGACCAATTTTGACAGTTTATCAGTGTATTTTCTAGTCACACTCATGGTTAACAACTGCAAAAAAGTGTGCTTTAGCACTCGTTTACAAAATTTTAAAAAGAACATGGCTATGTTGAATTTCAAAGTTAAAAGTTCTTAATCGAACGCAATGACCCATTGCAAAGCATTTAGCAGCTCTCGTTGCAAACATGCATGCTTACTTGTAATATTCAGTTGGATCTACCTCCCGGTAGCAAGGCTGAAATGCGGCGCTTTTGAAAATGAAACACTGTTGCCTCGCTCTCAGTTTAACAAAAACGTTTTTGTCGCAAGGTTCATGAGGTCTACAAAAAAGACACTGACGGTGTTACCTGTGTTACCAAAATATTGCAGACAAAGACACTGACGGTAAATCAACCTGCCGTACTAGTTTTAAATCAGAGGTATTAATTAGAAAACGAGCCGTAAGCCGCGTCATGCATAGCAAACACTAGCAGCGAGCCGCAGTATGAGAGGACTGCTGCTAGATTGACGAAACAAACAAAACGCGTAAGATGGCGTCAACACAAACATCAAAGAATGGATAAGGCGCTCAGGATAAATTAATGTCAAATTGACACAATGTGTGTTCCAATTTATGGTAGCTCTTGTGTTTGGATACCTGGAACCGTATTGTGGCCTGGTGCAATCTTCGCTTGTCCCCACTTTCCAGGAATTAGCAAACTCATTTTTCTCGAATTTAAAAAAACCGTCTCCCCCAACGAAATCATCTCTGGTGAAACCATTGAAATTGCCACAAAGGCCACATAAAACGCTGTGGTATCTGCTGGATGCCCCAACCTCCAGAAAGTTATCTCCGTCCCAATTCAGCAACACACCTTCAAAAACAAAATAAAATTTTGAATGTTCTAAAATGCCGGAGTAATTCCTCACTTGTCAACAGAGCTAATGGTAATTCCTAACTTGACTGGAAGTCCTCCACAATCAAAAGCTCTAGTTTTGCTGTAAGTTTTGAAGGAATCATTTGTGGAAACTAGTTATATGATTGAAAGCCCAGTCTAATTCGACGAAAAAGTTGATTTCACCAATAGCTACATTCCAGTAACAACATAAACCGAACTCATTGAGCTCGAAACCAGCTGTCCTTTTTTATCAAACCGGTACATAACGCCGACCTTTCAAAAATAACGCTTTAATTTTTAACGTTTGCTTGAACTGGACAGTCATTGAAGTCTCGTCCAATGATGGGCACTATAATTTTCTAGTATGAAAAAACAACGGTGTGTTGTGCAGTTGAGTAATTACTCTTTATGCAAAGAGCGATGCGCGGTTTTATACTATGCAGAGTGGACAAGGTACGTTACCAAGAATTTATGCTGTTTGACAATACTTCCTAAGCTTTTTGGTAAGCAGCCGCACTGATCGTAAATTATACCTTGCGTTGTGCGGACCTTTAGGTAACCTCTGTCAACATATATTGCTGCCTGTGAGTTGAAGTACGGGAGTGCCTTCCTGTGTCCGTTTACCTTGGCGATAGAGCGCTGATGAAGAGAAATCTGCAGCGGTGCGCCTGGCAAATAAGTGCTAGATTAAGAATTGCTCGAGTCATTGTATAAACGTGCATTGAGTTCGACGCAACAGGTTGAACGACAACGAATAACTTTATCACGGATGAATTGTGTACGCACTACTATTCACATATGCTAGCTGTGGAACTAGATCAAGATTTAATTATGCAAAGTAATCTTCACGCTAATCTTATCAGATCGAAGCACAATAAACATGTGCTGCATACAAAAAGCGAAAAGGTGTCACCGGCAGAAAATAAATTGCGTAGGTAGGGAGGGCAATACGTCTTGCGGAGTGCGCTCTGCACAGCTTACTGCTGAGGGACTCCGCGACATCTTTTTTGTTTGAGCTGTTTTTCTCACGTCTGACGTTATGTGGATACAACCGCTTATCAATAACAAAATATTTTGTTAAGTCAAGAATCACACGCTGGTGGCGACATGTTTACGTCATGAAGCTACTTTTGCAAATACTAACTTTTTTATGGACTAGCACACTATTTTCCCTTTCCCCGCTATAGGTGCAGTTGTTACTTACGTAGGTTTTGCTTACTTATTAGCTTCCCGCATAAAACATAAATGAGGCTGTTGGATCTTTTCCAAAAACAGCAGCACGGTACGTTACTAAGTAACGTCTTAGCTAAAAAAGGTGTACAAGTTTCGTAGCAAACTTAAATTCCGAAGTTTTTCAGCAGTTATTAACTGCAATTTTAGTTCTTGTACGCTTCATTGCAAAATCTACAGTTGTCAAGTATTTGAAAACGTAGAAACGTATAACGATTTGAGGCCATTTTGAAAAATATCTATAACAAAAAGGCGTTACCTGTGACGTTTAGGATAAGGTAAACATTTTTAGTCCACGAAATTGACCGTGATTTCTTTGCGTCATTCTGGACAACGACGGAAAATCTTTGGCTGAGGCAATCCTTCGCTAGAACATACTTGCAAGACCCCTGGAAGTTAAATGGCCGACCATCGAATGTTCGGTAATGTGGGTCACCGAAGACAGTGCAGATGCCGGGCTCTGTCAAGCAAAGTTTTAATTTCCAGGTGGGCCAAGTTAAAAGTTGTCCGAGCAAGCAAAATTTGAGCTTACCTTCAATGCAAACCTTGCAGCAGTGTCCAGGCATTCGGCTCGGTATTTGGCCCTTAGCAATAAAAATTACGTTTGTCTTAATTTTAACAGTAAATTGTTGCGGCTCACCTGGTGAAGGTTACAACGACTTTTGTGACACCTAAATTTTGTTCATGTATGTCTTCGGCCACGAAATATCACAATGACAAAGTAACGGAAAAAAAACTTACCGTGTGTTTGTGCCTGCCATGCTAGATGCTACGTGAATGATGTACAGATGTTTCAGATTTTTAGAAGAATAGAATTTAGAAAAAATAAAACCAAAGTGTGCGAGATTGATACACATTAGCAAAGTCGCCTTTCGTAGTTCACATATTCTATGTGAGATGCGCTCAGCGGTAGTGGTACAACTACACTACTTGGAAAAAAGGACTTCTTCAAAAATTTTGCAGAGATTTATACCGTCTTCAACAATTAAATATTGACCACTCTGTTGTATTCACAAACCGCCACGTGGTTGAAGTACATGCAAATATAGCCCTAAAGACAAACACTATTTATGGATTAATTTTTCAAACGGCTCCAGCTTCCTCCAGCATTAATTGGAGGCCATTGCTATGCTGAACTACCAAGTCGGCGGGCTGCATACAGAATCAAATAGAAAACAACGTTTCACGTTTTTTTAGTTAAATCAGCCACACTTTTACCGGAGGACAAATCAANTCTGATGTAGAGCAGTTTTGGTCTCTGCATGCCACAGTCCCGTTTCTGCATGAGCACTTCACGCACGGCTCACCTTCTTTCGTCCACGAGTCCCCGTGCTAAAATTTAAAGAACATTTGAACATACTGAAGAACCCGCCACGTTTTAACTGTGTGAACGCATTGCTTTGGCGTAGCACAGAGCCCTTCAAACTGAGCGAAACACAACTTACTAATAAGACGTTTCCGTTAGCGGCAGTACAATTCTTGAGCAGATCCGACGCACACGTTGTGCAGCAACCGTCCTTAGAAACCCTCTCAGACGAGGGACAGTCAACCTGGTTTGGACATGTCTTGCGCTGGCAAATCACCGTTCCGCTCTTCAACAACATACCGTGCGTTACTTTATTGACCACAGCTCTTTGCCTTCAATGGCGAAACTTCGGACATTGTTGGGCATTGCTGATTGAAGGGCTACAGTTNGTATCGAAGCCCTAAACAAAGTATTGATGGGGTACGCCGCTACACTATCGCTAGCGTTCTGAATGCCACGCAGATTTCAACCACGCTTGCGTGCGAAACAGCGAGACATAACCTAAATACCTTGCAAATGCAAGAAGTGCAGCCATCCGCTTGCAACTCTTGATAGTTTTGCAGGATTCGTCGTCGATACCAACACTGGCCCTGGGTAAGGGTGAAAATTCTTCGAGACCCTGAAAAAATCCGGGTTTGAAATAATTTCGTCTTTAATGCAAATACTCAAATTAAAATGGCAGTACCTACACAAGAAGGACAGCACTGATTGTCAACAACGCGCTGGTTCTCTTTGTCACACGCCAGAACCGGGCAAACCTTTTGGTGGCATGTTGTTCTTCCGTTCTGTTTGTTAAAAAAGCACATAAATATGTAATTGTGATTGTAATTACCTCTAACGTGCAGAAAAAAGATCAACTCGTGTTTCAGGTAAAGATAATTTTTTATCTGATTATTGTAAAATTAACAACTTTTGACTCGTAATATTCGCATGATCGGGAAAAATGGTCAAAACATATCCACTTGTTGTAGACATTTTAGGTGCTTGTTCCAAAATTACATTCTTCCAAAAGTGATTTTGCTACAATGCTTATTCTCTTTCAGTAAACGTGCCTTTGGTTAGGAGAACAAGAACACAAAATTGTGTAGTTGCCAACCTCATTTTGAAACAGTATTTAATGGTAGCTGGTAAAACCAGTGAGAAATTCTGACCAAATCATATTTTAAAGCTCAAGGTTCTCTCTTCATCTCGCAGTCGTTGCTTGTTCTTAAACCTGGTCGTTACTCCCACAGCCAAGTGTCGATTGTTGATTGAAAAGTAAAAAACATTTTTCAGACTTTGCGCTACTGTATTTTCACACCCAACACCACAAATTATATCGACGGTACAGTGAGCGGTGGGTTTAAGGTTTGGGGGGCCCAAGGCAAGACTAAAAAGGGGGCCCTCTGATGACCTCATTATATTCAGCCAGACGTGATAAGCGCTTTGATCAAGCCTAAGATACGGCCACCGAAGGATAGGCCTATGTTCCTGAGACTACGGCATGACTGACATAGCAGGAGAAAATGCAAAAGGGTGTTCATGATACAAAATTTTGATAACACTGAAAAATGGGAAGACAAGGATGGCAACACATAAAAGTTAGGCAATAGCAAGTTGCATCGCCTCCACTTTTTTATTTTCACGCCTCATTTCCCTGCATTCACCATCAATAAAGTACAACGTTTACCCCTTTGAAAGTTTCACACTTTCCCCCTTTGATAATATGCTTGATATTTGGTATCCTGAATTTGTTCACGTTCGTGGGAATAAATGAAATCATAAACAACAACCAACAAGATTCAAAACACCAAATTTGTTTTAAATGTTATCCTTTTAACTACAAGAACATGGCGTACAAAAACATCCAACCTGGGTCTTGTTTTGGAAAGCTTTGAGGCTGGATGTGTCAAGGCTGCCCTCATCTTGCATTGACACTAGTTGTTTGAAAAATGTGCAAAAGTAGGAAATAATTCATCATATACTTTATCGCAAACACTTCTAGCAGGTAGCCTACACAATTGATTAAATTTGTGCTAAGAAAAAGCGGTTCAAGTTATACTGGCTTAGAGCTGGCCGAAAACCTTCAACATCACCTAGCAAGTCTACCTCACACCAAACACTTACTAGTCAAGCTTCAAATAACGTGTGACTTCAAGCATGAGCTAAATTCAAGCCACCTAAAATACCTGAAATATCTGTAGAAAAAATGAGTACTCATAATACTCAAAAAATGCCATTTCTGCTGCTTGATAAGAAGCATGAATGTAGCCTTGCTTATTAGC
>JGI24158J21664_10002038_pt1 | contig 23919 bp, 24 predicted proteins | sample Ectturendosymbi3_FD_21664 | JGI IMG/M metagenome (IMG submission 21664) | reverse complement strand
AAAGTCTCGCGACCCCCCCACCGAAGTCTCGCGACCCCCCCACGAAAGTCTAGCGACCGCAGGATGAAAACCACTGGGCTGTAAAGGAACGTCTTTTCGGCGTCAAACGAACGGGGCCGTTGGCACCCAAGTAGCGCTTGCTATCTGCGGATTCACGTGCGCAGGATTGTGTTTATTGCTTCTCCGCAGACCGGTACATCGCTGCGACCGCCGACCTGATCTGCCTCACCATGCTCCTGAGTATCACGCCACAAGTCAAAGACGCCATACTTGTCACGTGCGGAAAGGTCAGGAGTGGGGTTGTTCTGTTTGCGATCGCACAAAGGCCATAGTGCGAAGTCAAACGCGCGTGCTTCCTGTTCGTAGCGTAACTTCCGGTTCGCACTGCTGCTTTGTCGCGACTCAGTCGTTTTTCTTGTTGCTCGACGTTTGGGAAATTAAAAGAAACGCATCGCGCGTTTGTGCGTTCGCGCGCTCGCGGCTGATACACTCGTTTCGCGCGCAGCTATCAAGGTTCCTACGGGGTTTGGAAAAATATGGATAAAAGTTTGGTATTTTTCCAACCTGGAAAAGACGGGAAAAAAATTTCTGGCTTGTTTAATGCAGAAAAAAGAAATAATTTCCCAGATTTGATTTTTTGACATGAATTCTGATAATATTTTATTCTGATGCTTTTGATAAGATTGATCATTTTGCTCTTACCGTGTAAACTTTAAGTAAGCATCAACGAAAGGTCAAAGTCTGGAAATTTATATTCACAATTGCGAAGGAATCTGAATTATACGCCGTTCTGTGTTCGCGAACACCGACGGACGTCACCAGCGCTGCGATCGGAGCGCGCGGATTTTCGACTGTTTTTTTTCCGCAAAGCGAAATTTGCCTCGATCTGACCTTTGACTCGATCGCGCGTTCGCAGAAGAAAGCTTCCGACGTCGCTGCCGCCGCGATCAACGTGGAGGAGGTTTACGCGCAAAGCAAGATGGCGCTGGCCGAGATCCAGCACGACGCCCTGTGGTGGATGCACGTCGTGCTCCCCCGACTGAACCCCCGGATCCAGCCCGGCGACTTCGTGCAGCTCATGCAGAAGGTTCGAATCATAAGCTGCACTGTGACGTCACACAGTGCGCTGTCGCGATTTCATTGTGGGGAGTGATTCTTTTGTGCGGACGTGGTGAACGTTCTGCGTGAAACCATATTGTTTATTGAACGAGTAGCCGGTTTGAGCGCCAAGACAGCTACTGCAAATGGGCAAATTGGCCGCTTTTTCGGAGCATCTTATTCGTGATGCACTGAAGTAGTGTATGCCAGGAGGGGCGTGACCAAACTGCGCCTCGCAAGCGGCATGCGGCTCTTTGGGCTTTGCGAAAAATTATGTATTTGTTTTTTATTTTCTATTTCTATTGCAAACTGTAGAAATATTGCGAAGTGGTACTGTGGTAGCTGGCGTGTCGTACAAGACTACTTTTACAAGTCGTTCCAAAAAGAATTATGATCTCACAGAAACGTAGATTGCAAACAAAATCGTGTTTTTAGATTTTTATGTTGCGGTTCTTTGTAACTTGGGTTTTACGCTATGCGGCTCATACATAGAGCAGGTTTGGCCACTCCTGGTATTACGGCAGCTATGTCCGACCCGCAACCCAGTCAAATGTTTGGTGCGGCCCGGTTGAAGGCTTCGTTGTTGTGTATATACAGTATTAACGACAACCTGTCCTTATTTTGATAATCTTAAGTTTGACGTATTTGATGCAATGTTCCTGAGTGCCACTCCATCAAATGTGGATTACGCGCAGACAGGCAGACTTTCATGTGTCAGCTGAGGCGCAAGACTCATTTCGTTTTTTTCTGATTTCAACCCCTTTTGTTTTGTTCCGTTTCACTTAACTAAGTTCTATTTTGTGGTTCCACTGGCACTTTCAACGCGCCTATGACATCACAGTTACGGAGTGATTGGAGGAGGCAAAGAGTCGTTGCTATGGAGATAGGATCGAACGCTTTCCGTAGCTTTTAGCTAAAGTTAATTTGTTGAGAACAACGTTAGTCATTCAACGCGCAGCCTTCATCAAGAGAGTGAATTTTTGGCCTAGCAATGCATTTCGGTTGGACATATAGCTGGTGGGGCAATACGGCGTTCTTTGAAATGAAGTGTAAGCGCCTGGAATCCTTTACAGTCGTGCATTCCTTCCAAATTCGCACAAATAGATGGAAGCTCGCCTTTGTTGAAGTTTACCGCTTGTTATAATCGCGACTTACTCGCCCCACCACACGGAAAAAAAAACGAATCATTAATCGATTCGTTTAAATTTGTAACGTTGATGGCGTCTCATTTGTAGGGAAACTGTGACCAGAAATCGAACTTCACTTTGTTCCGTACAAGTTCGTGCCACCGCTACTTACCCGGTACAAGTTCGATCCACCGCTACTTGTCGCGCGTTTCTTCGCAACAGAGGTTTTGACCCCACATCCCGGGACACAGAAAGCTTCAAGCGCGCGAAGCGACTGCCGCTCTGCTCTTGTGGCCGCTTTGGAGCGGCCATATTTGGCCCGGTCTTAAGCCTTGCTTTCGTTTCAACTTTTCTCAATATGGCGAGGCAGCCCTTATTTAATCGATTTGCAGTTGGCCCGATCAGGCACCGGGTTCGCTTTAACGGACAAACACTAAGGGACCCCTTCTTTGTTGTCCTGGTCCGATTTGTGAAATTAACGATTGAAACTCCCCCCCCCAGCGTACCTAGCACTCCGTATGTTTTCAGCTGGCTTGTGTCTGACTGATCTTTGGTACTTGTCTCACATCTGGGATTATGGTCTGCTGCAAGCACACCCAACTGTCAGGTTTTTGGTGTTAAGCCAACAGGGGTTTGATGGCTCTAATTAGGAGATTATAATGTAAAATGATGAAACGAAATGATCAGACTCCGCTAAGCCTGCCACCTACGTTGTCTGTACAGTACAACCCACACGGAGCTTCTTATTCCATGTGTGTATTTGGCCCACGTCGTGTGTCTGCGACCGACTCGTCTCATTTTTACGACTCGTCTCATTTTTAACGACTCGTTATTTTCAACAACTCGATGTTATTTTTAATGACTCAATGTTATTTTTAACGACTCAATGTTATTTTTAATGACTCGATGTTATTTTTAATGACTCGATGTTATTTTTAATGACTCGATGTTATTTTTAATGACTCGATATTATTTTTAATGACTGACTCGATGTTATTTTTAATGACTGACTCGATGTTATTTTAATGACTAACTCGATGTTATTTTTAATGACTGACTCGATGTTATTTTTAATGACTGACTCGATGTTATTTTTAATGACTGACTCGATGTTATTTTTAATGACTGGCTCGATGTTATTTTTAATGACTGACTCGATGTTATTTTTAATGACTGACTCTATGTTATTTTTAATGACTCGATGTTATTTTTAATGACTCGATGTTATTTTTAATGACTCGCGTTGTTTCTAGATCTTGTTTCTGAAACCTGTTGAAGCGTATCACGCCCGCGACAACTGGCCGCCCGAAGCCGACAGGACGTTTTTGGTCAAAGCCTGCCACGATTCGGCCGTGCTGGAGGACGCCATTTTGCGCATCGCAGCCATCGGACTCTCCCCCGAGCACCCCCTGCCCCCTGCGGACGCTGTTGATCTGATTGGCCAGGTCGTGAGGTAAGCAAAGCGCGAGTGCTAACACGGCGCAGTAGAGTGGCTGCGCTTTTGTTATGACATGTGCACTAGACGAAGGTCTTGCTTTAGAAAATTTATTTTTTGGCGACTTTTAAAGCGTGAAATTTTTTTGTATCAAATATGCGACTACTGGCCAAAATTTGGAGAACGTCCTCTGATACTTCTGCAGGATTTTAGTTCAGGGAGCTTCCCTTTGCTGGAGAAACCGAACCTGTGACTTTGATCATTGCAAATTCTGAAGCTGCTGAAAATGTTTTTTTTCAAACTATGGGGACGCAGGCAACGATGAGAAGGCGTTAATGCGTCAGCAATTAGATCACTAGACGTGCAATGAGCATCATGCGCAACAGCACCACCAAGTGTTGCTACATCGCCACACACACAGCCTTGTTTTGTCTGATAGTTTCCGAAACATTCTGTCTGCGATCCTGTACAGACTAACCCAGCGAAGACCCAACGTAGTGGAAGGGTGGGAGGAGGGGGGTCAGCGATTAGAAAAGACCACTAGACCTGGAAGCGTGAGCATTCAAGCAGACCAAAGGATATTTTTAAGAGCTAATATGTGTCGATTTTGATTTTTCCCACGGCATGGCTCATCTAAAATGTACACTTGCACTGTAATTTCTAATAAAGCGCTATTCAACTGGCCGCTTTCTTCTCCGCGTCGTTAAATCGATCACCGGAAACTTCAAAATAGCAGCAAAAGGAGTCGCTCGTGCACTGTCGTGAAATTCGTAGGGGGCTTGCGTCGTTAAATCGATCACCGGAAACTTCAAAATAGCAGCAAAAGGAGTCGCTCGTGCACTGTCGTGAAATTCGTAGGGGGCTTGCACTTCGGTTTTCTCCCGCTGAAGCGACAGGTTCGCCAGGAAGCTGACGCCCGTAAGTTGCGGCGATTCGGGTTTGACGATTGCGTTACGATTTTTGCGCGTATTCAAAACGTTCTCGTTTCTTCGCCACCGAGTTCGTGGCGGTGACGTAAAAAATGTAAGAAACAATAATTTTGGTCGGAAAGTGCACGCGCAGTGACGGTTATTTCTTTTCGAAGGTCGACAATCAATCAAAAGTCGGTATCGACGGATATTTTCACTCGGTGTTTTGCACCGAATGCAGAAACGCAACCTTGCTTTGCCTTTTTCTGCGTACCGACTTCAGCTGAACACCACAAATTGCTTCGTTCGCAAAACGCCTTCGATTTTGACACTCCGCTTGATTTGCAAGCGGTTGATGTCTCTGGCTGTGTTCAGTTTCGATTGTGCAGCGCGCACGCATTCGCGTTTAATCAACCGTCGTACGGGCACTCGCGTTTTCAGACGTGGCATACTGGTGCATGCTTTGCTTATTCGGGGTGTTTCACAGGCGCACACGACTTGCTTCATAAGCGTGCGCTTTATTCATGCAGGGTGCTTAATAGGCGCCGACACCCACATCACGTGTAGCTTGCGTTCTCGCGTCGTGCGTTGTTCTACGAAGCTGAATTTACGGAACCGAACCATCCAGAGAAGTTGCTGCCGCAAGCGGCACTTTATTTAACCGTCTCTCTTCCGCAGGAGGGCGTGCTTGGTGGCGCGGAATAGTAAGAACATGACTTCACACTTCACAGCTAAACACCTAAAAACGCCAACGAACCTGCAGAACTAGGCACATAAATGGGAGGACCTCCCCTGCTTTGCGAACAGCACATGGTTGTTTAGTCTTAGCAGAGGTTCCCAACCTGGTGTGCATGTACCCCTAGGAGTACATTGACTATCCGACGGGGTACATTCAAGGTTAACAGTAGAAGAGAAATATATATTTACATATCTTTCATTTCCAAATGTTTATATATACGTCAGTGAATATTATTTATTGCCGTTATATGCTTATTTAAAAATATGTCTGTTATTAATCATGACAAAATATTTTGTCATAAGAAATTTGAGGGGTACATGTTAATCTGCCGAGATGCTGAAGGGGTGCAAGGTCAGAGAAAGCTTGAGAGTCCCGCCTCAGCATTACGTATAAAGGATTGTAGATAACGGCGCTTTATTTGACCGCCTGTCTTGCGCAGGAGGGCGTGCTCAGTGGCGCGCACCGGCTTCAACCCGTTGACTTGCACCCGAGCCGACCTGATCGACACTGTGCTGACCTTGAGCCAGTACCACTACCCCGGAAACATCCGTCTGCCTGCCGAGTACATCCCGCCGTCACTGGCCATCTCGCAGCTGTACTGGTCGATCTTGCAAAGCCTGCTCGTTGTGATCGCGCTCAACCCGGAAACCACCGGACACCAAGCCTGGACGCAGTATCCGATGATCAAAGGTACGACTGGGCCGTCTATTTTCGATTTGGCACATTGTGGTTGGCGAGAGGGTTGCTTGGTCTGGAATCTGGGTTTCTTTTTTCCGCAGAGACGTTTCGGTCATTTTTCCTGTAACAGTATTAAAACTCACCACAACAGCATTCACTAGCATTATATACCTTTTCAGACATTCTGACTGAATTGATTTAATTTTTTTAGGTCATTTCAAAAAAATTTCGGTCTCTGACCGGAAAGTGTACCGGAAAAAATAAACCCAGCCTGGAATTCGTTCATGTATCTGTGTGTTCCTTGTTACTGCCATGCATGCTGAAGTCTACTGCGTTGCGTGTGGGAGTGAAGGCGTCATACAATATTTGAATAGGTTGATCGTATAGGCGAGCGAACAGCAGCAATTCCAATGTCAAATAAAGCGCGATTTTCCAAATACGTGTACGACTTTCTATAACGATGTGGTGTTTAGTTTAATTCCACTTGTTCCACATCGATACGGCGTCATGGAAATTTTTGCACACAAAATGTTCGACGGTTTTCAAGTTCGTTACTGTAGATCGGAGAAATCGAACAGTTAGATGGATCTTACGCGCATTTTAACGACGTTGTATATCGCTGCAAAATTTTCCGGTTTCTACCAATGTTTGATAAGTGTTGCTACGCAAAAATTTACTCAAAGCTGGAAGAAGGCAAAAGGCCCATTCGTCAAAATATCAATCCCGGCTGAAGGCATGCGCCGCATCGAATTGTTTGAAGTTGTTTCTGTTCGTGTTCAAGTCACTTGTCTCCACAAAGGTGACAAGCATGTGAAGCCATCGGTAATTTTTCTTTATAGGAAATCGATTTCACGTAACACTACGAATCCTCAGTCATAAAATCTTATTGGAATAGAATCTTCTGTTATTTGAATAAGAGTTTAGGACTGAAGATGCGTAATGTTACGTGAAATCGACCTATAAAAATTTTTCTCGATTGATTCAAACCCTTGATTTGTGTGGAGACTGATTACTTGAACACATATATGTGAAAGTTTGCATCATCGCAAAATGACGAAAGCAGAGTCCAGTCGGCTGATACCTCGAAAGCTTACAGCAAACCTAGAGCTGTCAAAAGTTTTTTTGCTGTTCGCAGTCATGATGGAAATGGCGATCGTCAACCGTTTCTCGTACCCCCCGGTGACGGTGGTCGACGAAGAACTGCGTAATCAAATGATCGGCAAAGAGCACCAGATGTCGCTGGTGAGCTCTCGGGTGTTTCGTTCGTTGCCTGTTTGCTCCTTGGCGATCCGGACCAAAGCTGTGTGCTCCGCAGTACATTTCGCACGCACTTCACTCCGGGCGCGCCGGCGTCGCGCTTATTGCGTTCACGTCCTGAACGAAAACGCGGAGTTTCGTCTTTTCTCTCCGCGTCAAACTAAATGCACCCGGACCCGTAGCCATGGCGGGGCATTCGGGGGCATTTCCCCCCAAATTTTGTTGTGCACAGAAAAATTTGCGTTGAACATGTAATAAAAACAAAAATCTTGCCCCCCTAAAAATTTATTTCTCCCCAACCTTAAAACCTGGCTACGGGCCCGGGTGCACCGACTGCAGATGTAATGCAATCGACAAGAAACCACACATTCGCTTTGGGGCCGATACTGAGGCAATGACGGTCTAACGACTTGATGCGATGACGTCGTACCCGGGAAAGGTCCTCAAGGAATAAGACCGCGTTGTCGGAGCTTTCACTCGGCGTGTGAAAAACTAACACGTGTCTTAATTATGCGCAATGCAAACAGATGGGATCGTCGATTTCAATGCTATTGCGTTTATTGTCAGTATAGTTCCATTGCGATGTCTTTGTTCCTGTTCTCCAGTCACACGTTACCGCAGATAGCAGGCCTATTTTTATCTCACGGCAGGCCTATTGTTACCTCATTACCGACCTATTGTTATCTCACGGCGTCTTTCAAAGGTGGAAAAGACCGAAATCCTGGAGTTCGAATCCCACCTCGCCGCCGCAACAACCAAGCTTGTCGTCACGGAAGAGAGCAGCCTGTTGCTTTCGCAGCTGATAGCCATGGACCCGCAGGGCCATCCGCGACGGCCGCCCGACCGGACCCTGGAACAACTGGCCGCTCTGTCGTCACGCATGCAAATAGGCGTGTGGCTGTGCCGTTCCAGAAAGCCCGATTTTCTACTGGACATCATCAACAGGTTGAATGGCGTGAACGTTTCAAGCACCTCCGTTAAATCAATCTCCTGCGCAATGTGCTAGTGACGTAGCCAGCCCAACCTGCGGAAGGGGCAAAATATTATGAATTTAAGCGAGCAACAGTATTTGGTTTGGGACACCGCGTCTAAAAACACAAAACGACAAGATATACTGGAAATCTTTTGGAGGGTCACGGCGCCATCTGTCCTCCTGGCTACGCAATATACCCTTCTTTCTTTGCAAACCGTCTTTTCGAATCGCAAAGAGGATTGCCTGCAGTGACATATCTGTTAATTTCTTGCGTCAGACTTCTAAAGGTTTGCTTTTAACTTTATTTGTTTTCCAGACACGGTGAGAACCAATCCATGTCCTGGCTGCCGGACCTGGTCGCTTCGGCCAAGGGCGATGTGGGCCTGCTTCCGGTACAATGCCTGTGCGAGTTCCTGCTAGTCCACGACCGCGAAGCTGACAAGGTAGAGTGACGTGTCTGACCGCGAGCGCGTCATAATCATGACGTCAGGACCGCAACCAGGGGGTTGCTGTAACCTAGCAATTGCCCCCCTCCAAAATTTTCAAAAACATGTTTAGTCGTTAGGCACTACAAGTTATGATCATTTCGACCCCCCCCGCGAAAATAGTACAACAACAAATTACAACCATTTTAAAAACCGCCGAAAAATTCGACGCGCTTGGGTGCGTTCCGCTTGGGGGCGTTCCGCTTGGCGGTGCAGCCGGTTTTGAAAATAGCGAAAGAGGCGCGGCTGCTTCAAAGGTGTCTGACGTCGTTGGTTCTTGTACGCGATCGACCTTTGACCGCGAACGACACAGCGCTTTTACACTTCTACTGCTCTTATCGGAGTTGTAAACGCGCCTCATTTTGAAGCCGATATTTATTTTTGAAGCACGATTTAGGCCCGAAAGCCGAGTTTAACGACAAGATGCGCGCAACTGCGTGGTGTTACGTGACTAAATAATTCACATTTAATCATTTTTTATTCAAGATTTTATCCTTTGTNGCTAGTCACTTGCAAGATTTCATCAACTCGATTGTTCCAACAGTTACTAGCGACAAAAGTGTCTGTCGTTGCGAAAAAAGTTTTGCATGCATTGGCCCGAAACATTTTGACAAACTTAAGCCAGAACCCGGCCCGGCCCGAAAATCCCGGCCCGACTTCCAGCTTTGGCTCTTATTTCCAGCTGTCCACCGGCGGTATCCACGTGAACGAACTGGTCGCGCAGCTACGGCAACTGTTGCTTAGCGACAGCGTCGACGAGTCCTTGCAGGTGAGACAATTGGTTTGTACGTAACAAAGACTAGATGTCGCTGTTTATGAGGTCTTAGTTGGAACACGCTGGTCCGTCTTTGCTCGTCAGCTTGGATAAGGTGCTTTGTTACGCAACCATAAGATTATGACGCATCTATAGGTTACATTATCACGCATCTATAAGTTACAATATGACGCATCTATAGGTTAGGTTTCGTACTGATCTTCAGTTTTTCGCCGCATTCAGGCGTTTGCGTTTCAGTTCAATGATTTCTTGTTCCTTTTCAAGCAAAACACTCACGTTGAGGTCAAAGTTTCCTCTAAGGTGCGCATGCGCAGTACCACCAGACTATTTGCGCAGTGAAACGTCATTCTCGCGCACTTGCAACATTCCAAATTTAGAAGTGTAAATCATTAACATGCGTTTTGAGCAGAAGCAGAACGCTTCTAAGCATATCGCATGCAGCCCTTTCAGAAGCTATTTGAATTAAACGTGTATTTCGTTCGTATTTTGATAAGATTTTGTGCGCATTCTAATAATTGACAAAGTTTGTAATTCATTTAGAACTCCGCCAACTCAGCCTTCAAATATTCGTGCTCACCAAAACAATTATTTGCTCAGTGTAAAATTTTCTTCGACGGAACACTGCGTCGACGCTGTTTTCGATTTCTTCGCGGCGATTTTCGTTCGAAATTCACGTTTCTTGTTAAACTCCCAAAGAAGTTTTTCTTCCGAGAAAACTCCTCGAGCTTTCCGAAAGGTCTCCAGTCTCAAAACCCAGTAACTGCTTGTTAACCGCTGATGGCGATCTCTCGAAGTCGGTCAAACCTCGTCACGCTTCCCTTGCGCCACGTCACGTCACGGTCTGCTGGTCACCGCAGGTCCTTCAGTACTTCTTCAAGCGATGCTGCTCGCCCCACAAAGCGACACGCGACCGCTCCAGGACTGCTCTCGCCCTCATACTCGATGACGTCACGAGCACCCCCGAGAAGATGGAGGTCGATGACGTCAGCAAGCCCCAGCGCGACACATTCAGGCGAGTTGGACTTTTTTTTATTCAAAGCCAAAGACGGTGATGTGGTATTGTTACGTATCGGCCTTACTGCGCGCGCACGTGATGCGTGCGAAAATGCATTTTGTCATGTGCGATTGAGGGTGCCCGTGAACGTATTATGACCCGTGCAAGTTGCTCGTTTCGAGTTGCTGTGGCAACAGGGTTTCCAGACTGAACCGTCCGTTCTCAGTGGTTGTTTCTTATAGTTTTAGACACTGACCTTCGTAAAATCCGCGGAAAAAAGAATGTTGTTGTTGCGACCGTTTCGTGAAACACTCATCTGTCTGTTCGTTCGCTGTCGACTTCATAAGCACGCAATTGATAAATGCATTTAAGCCAGGGGTTCTTTACCTGGGGCCCGTAAGCCCCTTAGGGGTCCACGAATGTTTTTCAGGGGGGTCCGTTAAACAAAATCCAATCAAGAAAATCCGCTTTGTTTTNATTCGCCCATTTGAGCCATTTTCCAGTTCAATCGCACCACGACTTGAACAAGAGCAAAGACATCGCAATGGAACTGCAGTGACAATATTGTGGTCTGACATGTTCACGTTGCAAGTCGACTGAACTTTCTTTTCATTTGATTTTGGTGACCATGACCGGCGACAGGTCGACGCCTGAAATTTGCTTCTTGCGGTTGAGGTGCTCACACTAAGCAGCGACGAAACCTAATTTCTCGATAATCGAAAAAACGTTGACAAAACGAAGGGTACGCAGCAGTTTGAGGTACAGTGAAAGCGGTCCGCAGCAACAAAAAGTTTGAGAACTGCTGCTTTAAGCGGAAATTGTATTGTTTCCCACCGGAGGTGCGGTTACTAACTTTGGCAACCTGTTTGTTTTTTCACTGAGACATTTCGTTCATTTTTTGGTGAGAAATTTTGGTCACTAAAACGTTTCAGTCATTTGTAAAACTCGCCGCAGAATTGTTCATTAGCCTATATTTTCGGACATTCTGACCGAAATGATTTAATATTTTTTCGGCCATTTCAAAAACATTGCGGTGTGTGACCGAAAGAAACTTCTGGGAACTGTTGTTTCTTCCGTTGTTTGTTTCGTAGTTCGAAACCTTCCTGATACGGCGAAGGCAAATGCGATATAATGCTGCTTTCCGCTTCAGATGGCTTCTTTGGGATCTGATTCGCCTGCCGCAGTACGTCACAACCCCGTTGCGTCATCAAGCCGTCGACGCCGCAAGAAGCGCGGTGCTGATCGAAGCGGAAGCGTCCGCCGTCGCTGCTTACGTCACCTTCCTGTCGAACGACTTGCGTCAGTGCCAGGTGACGGCAGATGGCGACAGAGAGCAGCTGTACGCGCTGACCACTAGTGCGGCGCGCATGGCGTCCCAGCTGTTGATTGACAGGTGAGAGGCGCGTGGGTCAACTTGCTGCTTTGTTGCTTCGCAGGCTACTTGTGTGTGAACGACGCAGCAACACGGAAAACTGACATCTCTTTGTGTTGGCTTTGACCGACGCTTGTTCTACTGCGATAAAGTGTCGCAGGTTCAGATGTCTCTTTGAAAAGAGGCTATGAAAAGCCGGCAAACCAGTCTGCTTGGTTTGCATGCAGTCGTGCCGGTGAGAGTTGTGCGTTTTTTGAGCGGGAATGTGCGTTTTTTTTCGGTAATTTCAAGGAAAACAACTAAAAACGTACATGGTGGCTGCAAGCGCCAGCCCAGTGTGCTGGGAGGCAAGCGCTTCGTATTTCTATCCACGAAAGGAGTTTGCGGGAAAACATAGTCTACACAACGACAGTAATCCGACTGTAGATTGCAACTGTTGGTTGGACGCTGTTACTCGCATATAGAAAACATGAAAGTGGTGAAAGAAGGGAATGTTGACTTTTACGTTTTAGAGCAAATATGTTATCCTCTCAATTTCGGAGTTCGCACAATGAAATTTCAGCACTGTTGCCCCCCGGAAAAATTCCTGTTAGAATCTCAAAAAATCTGCTATTGCCCCCTCCCCTTGGAAAAAATCTATCCGACGCACATGTTTGTTATTATTCTACTTTGTTTTGTCATCAAAATACAAGAAAAACGTCAATGGCCGCGACATTAACAGGCAGGAACTGCTTACGGTCAAAGGTCATCGCGACAGGGGGGGACGTGTGCGACAAATAAGAGCTTTCTCGTCGCAGGAAAACAATCGTGGAAGCCGCGCTCTCGTCCACGCAGACCCTGTCGGTCGGTGACGTCACGGTGACGGTCGCCGCCAGCTTTGTGACGTCGCTGCTGCACATCTTCGTGACGCACATCGAGGAAGCTAAAGCGCGCGATCTGCGCAGGAGGATGGCGGCGGATGGGGAGGAAAGGATTCCTTGGAGCAACTCTCAGGATGAGGTCAGGGTTCCGCTCGAATGGGTTTGCGTCAGTGAAGTCGGTTATGCTTGAATGATCCTGCGTTTGAAACGAATCAGATTATGCCCTGATGGTCCTGCGTTCATGGACCGTGACTTGTACGGGACTGAATTTGAGCTGAGCTTAAGTATGTACTTTCCACGATGGGTGTAAGCAAGGAATCGATCAGCAAATTTTTAATAGGAAACCGATTTCACGTAAAATTACGCATCCTCAGTCATAAAAATTGCAAGCAAAGCTTACAGGTGAAAAGTTGAAAGGCTGAAGTAACAGCAGAGAAAAAACAAACTCAAGACAATTGCATGCAAATTAAAGTCAAGGCGCTGAAGATGAGTAAATTATGCTGAAACGATGTCCTAGTGAAAACAACGATGCTGAAATGCGAATCATCGCAAAGTTATGAAAGCAAAGCAAAGCAAGGCTGATTCTTCGAAGCCTTTCAGCAAATCTCGAACCTTCAACTCGCGACTCGTTTTAGTGGTTTTGGGCACCCTCTACGGATTTTGAAAAATTTTCTTACTTTCGAGTTAGTCAAATGAAGTTTCATCAGTGTTGCCCTCCTGTAAAAATGATCGTGGTTGCCCCTGGAAAAATTCACCAGATCCCCCTTCCCGGGAAAAAATCCCTCCGACGCCCCCCATGTCGACGATGTTAGTTATATCGGCGCATGCGGGCGATAGTTAATGAAGGAATAATTCCTGGAAAGGAAGCGCGCACAGAAAATCGAAAAAAATATTTGATCGAGGCAGAAACGCACCGCAGGGTGGCGCATTCACCGCCGACGCCTTCATGTCTCTGGCACCGCACAGCGTACATGCAGGCGTACGTTCCATTGCAGCGATGGGACGATTGCCGACTGTGCTGTTCCGCGCGAAACGCGTCTCCGGCGTTCGGAGAAACGCTTTTCAGCGAAATTTCGTTTTTGGAAAAAGCGTTTTCTCGGAAATCGTTCTTGCGCGACTCGGGCTTTCCGAGAAATTGATGACTCAGCAATTATTTCAACCACCTCCTCAAGTGATTATCTCGATCGGAGTAACCTGTTCACGCGACAATCCGACTTACCGCGCGCTGCCGTGGAATGCGTCACAATGCAGGCGCGAGGTCACTTGCGCGCAGTTACGCCAGGGTTCCCACGCAGTAGTGAAAGTATTGGATTGTTGAATCGGTTTGCAAAGCCTTGAAAAAGTATTGAATTTGGCCAGAGTGTGCATCAGGTATGGAAGGTATGGAAAAAGGGTGGAAATTACGAATTCAAGCGTTTTTTAATTCAAATTTTGTTCTTTACCGCTGCTGACAGTTCTGCAGATGTTTTTTTGCAGTGTATTCCATGAGTAAAATTTTAGAAAAGTGAATCTAAACGATAGTATTGAAGTCTTATTGTAGTATTGAATAGATATTGAAAAAGTATGAAAAAATATTTTTAAAAAATCCGTGGGAGCCCTGTCACGCTTTAAACCGGAAACCAATTAAAGCGTAACCGAAAATGTTGTTCAGATATCGGTGAAGTGGCCTGGGGACCTGGCCGGCGCCACCTTCCACATCCTTGTCCCCCACGCCAGCGTCATTCTGCTCGGCTACGGCCCGCCTTCCCGCAGGTCCCCGGTCCTTCTGGAAGGTTCCGACGCGCTCTACCGCACCCTGATGGAAACCTGGTTCAGCGAAGAAGGTTACGTCGTGCCACAGGTGAGGGGGGCCTTGGACCTGTTGGAATTGTTGGTTTGCAGTTGTTTCTTTTGTTTTGGAATTGTTTGTTTACAAACAACGCAACAGTTGTTTCGTCACAAGGCCTGCTGGTCTAGATATTTCGAGCACCGAGTGACAGATATGTCGCGCTTAAACGCGACGAAGGCCTTTGGTGAAAGTTCACGCGTTTGCACGCGCGAGAATTTGAAAAGTCGGACCTCAGCGTGCCGCCGTGCAATTTGTTTGTGTCTGGTGATTGCTTCCGGGTTTTTTTGAACGGTGGTGTGCGGGTCCGCAACCAACTGATATTTTCAGGGGAGCAAAATGATTGTAGGTTGTTGTATCGTGATTGTAGCTTGTTGTATTGTGATTGTAGCTTGTTGTACCCAACAACTAAAAATGTTTTACTGCATTCTCGGACAAATGGCCGAAATGTCTCAACAAAAAAAATACCCAACTCATATGAGCGGTTACGGGAAGCACGCGATTTAAACAACACTCTGGAGATTTTAACATCAAGTTTCACGGCTTCCACTTCCGGCAGGCATATCTGATGGACACTCAAGAGGAGGCAGTGCTGCTCCCTGATTGGCTGAGACTGCGCATGCTCAGGTCGGAGGCCACGCCTTCCACCCGGCGCTTAGCATTCGCGGCCGTTCGCGACTTGCAGGTGGAACAGTTGGTTCTTTTCATCCAGTCGTTCGGAATTCCGGTGGAATCCATGAATCTCCTGCTACAGGTGTGACGGACACGCTGTCCTATAATTCTTATTCTTATGCAATCGACTAGTGCCAATATTCGAATACGCGTGCTGACTACTGACGTAACAATCTATCGAATTTTGACCAGGCGCATGAAGCCCCCCACCCCCAAGCCGTTACAAATAATGCATGCGACGCTGTATTTCCTCTTGTAAAATTGGTTTAATGCTTGTTTGCACGCCAAACCAACCCCCTTCAACCAAATGCTAACATTACGCGTCCTTAATACGTACAGTTTCCGATTTTACGTATATGTGCGTCCTGCTTTATAAGCGGCATAGTCAAAGAGATTGAATCACGTGCGAGGTTATCTGAAGAAAGATGAGATCGGGACTCGTTAAGCCGACGCAAAGAACGCATTAAGTTCTGCGAGAACTGTTGTGTGAAATGCGTTTCTTTTTCTTTTGCAGAAATAAATGTCGTTGTAGTAACTGTTCAACTGATGCAAGCGAAAAAATAATTCGAAGAGCTTTGTATTTCTCTTAACGTGCGGAGAAACCGCTTTTCGAAATGCCAGCAGTCAACACCATTGTTGCATGGCGTAATGCCGCGCGCGCTCTTTGTGTCGTCATAGATCCTCGATTCTCAGTGCGAAACGAACGCAGAGGTGATTCTGAACGCGACCAGCACCAACCTGAGCTACATGATCCGCCTCATCGAGGTGCAGCGAATGAGGGGGTGCGTGGCAGGGGAGAGGCTGAGCGCCGTCCTGAGGTCGAGGGCCGAAGACCCTCAGCAAGTTTCGCGGCCCTCTGTCATTCAGGTAAAAAGTCATTTTCCATCCTCAGCTTTCTTGATGCATTGTTGGGCTTTGTTGAGTTGTTGGGCAACTCCATCTTGTTGCGACATTAACAGTTCTTGTTACGTCGTCAAGCTGCTGTTGTGGCGTCATAATAGCTTCTGTGTTACGCGCTTTTGTTAATGATTAACACAAACTCGATTATTGGTTAGCAGACGACGAAGGTATGGTATGCATTATGTCATATCAAAGGTGATTGTTACGTCATCTTTTGTGCGCTGATGTTGCAAGAACTGAAATCAAGATGAAAGAAGTTAAACGTGAAAGCATCTTATTAACACACTAAAATGCCTGGAATGTATCCTAACTTTACGAAGCTTTTCGTGGGAGATTCGATGGCGTTTTCAGGTTTAGAGTTTAGGGAAACAGCTTTGGCAGCCCCCCCCACCAGCTACTCCCGATTTATACTTTTTAAATATAATTTTTACTGAATCGAACAACGTGTCTACTCAACGAATTCGTTTGTCCAGATGGCCACAAGCTCTCAAGAGGTGCGGAAGCGGGAAAGCCCCTCTCCTGCGACCGCGGCAGAAGCCATCGAACCTGGGAAACGGACGAAGCCGTTGCCGCCGCCGCTGAAAGACGTGGAAGAAGCGAAGACCCTGCTCTCGCGTCTCTTCTCCAACTCGCGTACGTCGTTCGTTCATAGCAGCCACCGTTGTTGTTGCGTTGCCGCGAGTCCGCTGTTGCGCTGGGGCGATCGCGCGATCCACTACCTGATTTTTGGCGACTCGGAGGAGGGGTGGGGGTGCGCGGCCGCAGCGACGTCGCAGAACAATGCGCTGCTTTTCAGTCGGTCGCGAAGCGCAGGGACGCCGTTATATTTCTGCACTTGAGCTTTGACTTTTTGCCCGAATTGAAGCTTCTTTCTTCATCAAAAGCGATTATCTAAGCGCGAATCGAGCTGGGGGGGTGGGGCTCGACAACTTCGCGGTTCGTCGTTTGTGACGTGTTTGATGCGTTACTTGTAGAAACATCGAGAAACTTCGAACTTTCCAACAAACTCCAGCAAACCAACACGCCAGTGACATTTTCTTTTCCGCCGATGCCCTGAAAAGTCATGCGTATGTGTTTCCCCCCCTTACGTAATCGCCTGCGCTGCGAAATCGATCATTTCTTGCAGGCCCTGGCGGCGCGGAGTGGAAGGCGCTGCTTCAAGCTGTCAATCAACGTCAACCGACGACTCGCCGAAAGAACACCGTCTCCAGCCTCTGCTTGAGCGCGCTCTGCCAACTGGTCGAAACAGGTACGAGCTGGTTTAAGCTGGACGAATTTCGTCTTTTAGAGGTTTACTCGGAACGAAATGGCCGCCGGAAAAATGATAAAAGTCAAATCTTTCTTGTGACAGTTTCAAGGAGCACTTTGCGTGTGAAACTATGACTGGTGATATTTTATTTTCCTTGCCTTGGGCGAAACGCGTGTGAAACTCTTTGTCTCTTGTGCAGGTTTCCTGGAACAATTGTTCAACTCGCCGTCGCACGCCTGCTGCCTCTTGCGCGCACTGGACCGTGCAGTGTGCGCGTCCAAGCGTAAAGCGTCACGTGACAAAGAAAAGCTTGAAAATGTAAGTTGGTTGACCGAAGAGCTACGCGGCCGGTTCGCCAGTGCCCATCAAAACAAGCTGTTGCTTATTCATTCTGCGAATTGTCGTAAAACCTCAAGTGTTTGATGCTTTGAAGCAGCTTTTGTTGGACATTTCCGGGTCACGGGTCCCCGGTGCATCTTAATCAAGGTTACGGACCCGTCAAGAAGAAAACGTTGCAATAAATACTCGAAATTAGGTTTTAATCATCTTTGTAGCAGTCGAAGTGTCTGTAAAACCTATTAACCCTTTAAATCACTTTCGTGGACCCATTAAATCAATCACTTTAGCAGACCCCGCAGGGGTCCCCACGCACCCCAGGTAAAGAACCCGTGCATTAAAGCGATGACGGCAAAACAGGGGTTTTGATCATAGATTTCAGGCGCGTGTCCAGCGTTTTGAAAAACTTAACTGTTCGGAATGCCTGAGTTCAGCGAAGTACTTTACGTGTGAGACGCACGTGTGTGGGTGCTTGCAAGTTGTGCGGTGTGGGCGAAGCGTTGGTCCAGCATGTTCAAACGCAGTATGGTTGTAAATTCGTTGAAGGTCAAGGGCGTTTCGTGCGTTGGCGAGTGTTCAAACAACGTGTGCTGCAACGATAGGAAAAAAAGCGTTAAACTGCTTTCTTCTTTCACCGATTCGCCTTGCCGAAGTTTTTTAATTTAAGGCAGGGCCGCAGCCATGGCGGGAGCGACCGGGCAATTGCCCCGACCGATATGTTCAGAAACATTTTAAAGAGCGAAACAATGTTTTGTGTTTTTGCTTAAACAATACCTTTCAAACAATGATCTTGCCACCTCGAAGAAAACATTTTAAAAGCGCTAAACCATTTGATGGTTTTCAGGTAAAGCAACAAGTCACAAACAATCACCCCCCCCTCGAAAATATCAGCTGGTTGCAGGATATGCAGTTGTTCTGCAGAAAAAGACCTAATTTTCGTCTGCTCCACTTTCAGATCATCTGCGCCATCTATGACCGCGGCCGAACCCCCGAGAAAGCCAAGCAGCCGAAAGTCCGACCGCTTGTTGCCCTGGCAACGTCGTGGCAAACTCGTAACGAGTCGGCGACCGCGGGCATCCGACCGCGACGGCTGTCGTCGGCGTCACAGTCAGGTGACAATTTGCGACAGTCTGATTGGTCGAGGTTGGAGGAGTTTTTGCGCAACCAACTTGCGTACTTAGACAACGACGAAGAAGTGAAGGCGAAGGTATAAGTGGCACGAAAAAAAGCGTCCTCCCCGACGGGAAAAAATTCTTTTGCGAAGCGTTTCCGGGATCGGGTGATATTTCAATGGATGCCAGTGTTTTCCTGAGGGTCAGCGTTCTTGCTGTCCGGCGGTGACCACGCGGTCAACTCGATGCATTGATAATAATTATAATTAACAGTTTGTTGACTTCTTCTCTAGTTCGCAGCCGACTGGGCCCGTACCACTGAGCGCACAATCGTGCACTCGCTTCAATGTGAAGAAGTGGTTCTTAACCGGTGTCGAGCGAAATTTCTGACCTATTATTGTTTGTCAGTCATTTTGCTTCTCAGAGTAAAGAAACAAAGTTTGGCGGTTACTTTTTTGATATGTATTGTGTAAATGAAAACTTTTTGGTTTGATGTCAGGTACCCATAACAAGCTACAGTAAGGGAATAACTATACTCACTGAAAAATATTGGACTCGTCTTAGACCTCAAAACCGTCCAAACCGTAACTCGACACGCTTACCAAAACAATAAACCCTAAACCCTAATCATCAGTTTTCTCAGCGTATTTGATATGTAGAACGTCACAGCGACCCAACGCAACTGAAGCTTCAGTCTGGAAACCTTCCTAAAATTTCATTACCGCTTGAACACCTTTTCCTTCCCTGTGGATGGGTTCTCCACCTTGTGGGTGGTGTTGCTTGCCCTGTGTGTGGGTGGGATCGTCTATTCCATTTGTACCATTTCTTTCGGACGGACCGACAGAGTCTACAGGAAATTGCGTTGCGAGTTACGCTTGAGCTGTTTACGTTTTCTTGTCCTGGTGTCGATTTGTGGCTGGGCTGCCATGATGCAGCTTGTTCCTGTCTTTCTGTTTCTTTTCAATAAAGCTGATTTTTTTAAAAGGGCTGGCGTGGCACTTGGTTCCTGCATTTTCTCGTAACCAAGCAACGCGCCCGGTTTCTTTGCAGGTCGACCTCGTTGCGCAAATCCTATTGGAGGAGATCGCGCATCGGCGAGTGCTGGTTGGTCGAGGCTTGTCGCCGTCCGATGACGTCTGCTTCACCAGCATTGCCACTGCAGGTAAGCGAAAGTTTTTTTTTGTGACTTGTGTGAAAAATTTGTGACAAATGAAGAAGCTTTACCCTGTGAACGTGCAGGAATCTGTCGACAAGGTGTCAAAGATACAGAAAGTGCGACGAAAAGCGAACCGCTCGTAATTTCGTTCTGTTTTCTCTGCTCCGAGTTTCTCTTTATTTCGATTTCTCTAGGACTTTTAATCGACTGGCTTCAACTGCTGGATCCCGAGCTGCTGGCTCATCGTCCTTCTCTGCAACGCAAGCTTCTGTTCGAGAGAAACGACCAACACCTACAGGTTGTCACGTTCAAAATGCCGTTCTAGAAGCTCTTCAGTTACATTTAAAAGTAAGCAATGTCTATTTCAATTTCTTTGTCTGAACGACTGTTTTTCTTGTGCAACAGTCGAACACCTCCTTCGACCAATCCTACCTCCTGTCGCTTCTCGTCGAACACTGCAACTGGTCAACCATCCACAGCTCCATCCAGTGGCTCCTGTCTGANGTCACGCCTGACCCGACTGACGTCAAACAACCTTCGTAAGGGACGTTGATANTTGGCGCGCGCCCGGACAGCAGTTGAATGTGGCATTTTGCGGGAAACTGCAGTTTGTTGGGCAAAAACTGTCCTGGACCATATGTGTTTGACTCCCCTAAATTGGGAGTAGCTTTCAACTGGGTCTGAGTTTCCTGGTGAAGCCCGGGAAAGGGGTATGAAGATATGTGTGTCCGTAAAAGCTGGGGGGTTGAGCACGTGCTGTTTACTTCAAATCGCGCTGCAACTCAAAAACGCGTCCCCTTCTGAAATTCTTTGTTGCGTCACAAAGCCGCAGACCGTTGTCATAACGACTCGCTGACGTACGGAAGCGGCGATGCGTGACGCTGACGCTTGCGTTGTTCTTCCTTAAATCATTGCGCTGACGTGAACTTCTACACTTTCAGACAAACCACCGCGGGGTCGAGCGTCGATCCGAAGACTGTATTGGATTTTCTCTGGGTCGTCATGCAGTCGCCCAAGGTGAGCTGTCGTCATCGAGATGCGTCAATTTCGCTCCCGGCTTTGCGCCGTGTTCAGGCTTTTTCGCTTCGGGCTTTGTGAAGCGCGTCTGTTTTTTGCCCGTTTGAGTCAAATACTGAACCACAACGAGCAGTGTTCCCTCTAAGAAAATCTTGCACTTAGCGAAAGTTTGCTTTAGTAAGCATGATTATTTCAAATCTGAGTTCACTGAGTTCTAAATGATATAATTCTAAATAAGTATAAAATTTTACCAGAATGCAGACAAAGTACACATTTAGTTAAAATAACTTATGAAAGGGCAATGCGATAAGCTCAGAAGCGTTATGGTTCTGCCCAAAACAATGTTAATATATTTTTTTACTTTTAAATTTGGAATGTTGCAAGTGCGCAAGAATAAGATTTCACTGCGCAAATAGTCTGGTGGTACTGCGCATGCGCATCTTCGAGGGAACTTTGACCCCGAATCGTTTCATGCCACATGGCGCCGGCCATTAGAGTTTCTCAATTTTAATATTTTTTCCGTGAGAAGATGCAATTTAAGCTTTGGAGAAAGTACAGATGGATTTTCAGAAAAAAACAAATAATTACCTACCCGTTTTCTGAGACGTGCAGACGTATTTTTGTCTGAAAACCTGGGGTGATAGATTTTTTACATTTCAAAACTCTGAACCGATTTGACCTTAAATGGGTCACGCCATGCTCGGCTGAGATGTGGAACCTAGGGTGAGATTTTCATTGACTTTGTGTCGCTGCTTAGGTCTTCCCGAGGCTTTCATCACTTAAACCGTTACGTCCGCTCTTCAAAATGCAAGGGGGGTGGGTCAAGTTTCGCACATCGCACGCACGCCCCCCCCGAAACGCCCGAATGTGACACCGGTGGTCGTTTTTCGTTCCAGATCTGGAAAGGTCGCGAGAACAAGAGCACCAGCGTGAGCGAGCCCGTCCTGCACTTAACCCCGGGTCAGTTCTGCAGGTTACTATCGTACATCGTGGCTACCACGGTCAGCCAGAGGGTCAGTGACCCCTGCGCGATCGGCACCGGGTCGTCTTACTTGGACTTGTTCAGCATCTACTTCAGGTGAAAGGTCGCGTCCGTCTGACGCGTTTTTTTTGCGTTTTGCGTCGATTGTTTGACATGAATCTGATTTGTTGACGCAGTCTTGCGTCACCTATGCTTGTGCGTCATCAATGCGTCACGCCCTTGCGTGATTTACTTGCAAATATTGCTTTCCTGCGATGTGGTGGACGTTTAAGTTCGCGACAATCGATCGGTCCGTTGGAGAAACGACTATTTGTCAAAGTTCACTGACAGCATGAAATCCACGATTTCCACGACCGTTTAATTTTCATCCGTGCACCGCGCGTTTGCACGCGCGAGAATTTGTAAGCGTCACGCACAAGATTTTTTAAATGACGGCGCTGGTTTTCAAGAAAAATTTGGATTTTTCGAAATGTGAGAAATTTGGTTATTTGGGTTTGAAACACGTGACGAGTTTCGCTGAAATCGATCGTGAAACACTGCTTTGCTGATCACGTGATCCTGACCGAATCAAAGGTGACGCCGTTGCTGACTTTTCCTTAAAGTTTGAATGGATTTGGAATCGTTTTTCTTCAAATTTAGATTGTATTGCACTAAAAATGCAATTAAAATATAGTTTTTATTTTGAAAACCAATTTGTTTTTCAGCAAATTCGCGCAGAACAAGTCGAGCCGCGCGCACTTGGACACAATCATCGATTACATACGTAACAAAGTGCGTTTGTCAACGCTGCACTGTGACGTCTGGTGGCAGCTGCTTGCGCAGTTGTACGTCCTGACCCCGGAGCACCCGACGTGGACCGCCGTGCACAAGTCGCGAGAACGCAACGAAGGTGGGGGCCGGGCCGAGTCACGCCCGAGTTCTGTTGATTTGTAGCTGCCTGCAGGATTCCTGCGAGAGTCTTGAAAAGTATGAAAAAATTTTGGCCATTTTCCAACTGGAAAAGTCCGGAAAATTTTGTTTTTGGTGTGTTATTATGGGAAAAGGAAATGAATTTCCAGACTTGATCTTTTGACATGCATGTTTCACTCTGATATGTTTGATAAGGTTAATAATTTTCGTTGCATCGTGTTAACCATTATAGTGCCTGAATTTGACCTGGCTATGTCATTCGGAAAAGTTAAGTTTGGAATTTTATATTCAAAATTACGTAGGAACTCTGAACCTGGCAAAGAGCGCAACGGGTGAAAAATCGTTTCACTTGTTTTTTTGTGTTTTTAACTGTCTGTTTGAGATCTAGATCCGACCTCCCTCGTCCGAAGGATCTTTATTTCGTCAGAATAAACTACCGCGCCGGCGTACCGCACCATCAAAGATCGTTTCGTGTTAGCAAAGGCAGTCCCATCGCCCCGGGGGGGTGTCTTTGTTGGGCTTAGCCCCCTCAAGCAAAGTTCCAAGTTCTCTCAAATTGAAGTACGAAACACTGTAAATAAAGTAGAGTTTTTGTCAAATTTTAGACTGTCAAGCCACCCCCCCCAATGAAGACTTTCTAGCGACGGTTCTAAGCGAAGTTATTGACAAATCCAAGCATTACAGTGATGGGGTTACGTTTCCACTCACACTCTCTCGTACTTCGCTCGTTCAACTTTCATTTCATTTGCTCGTTACGCAGGAACGTTTCTCCACCAATCAGATCTGAACACGTTCGCCGATGCCGTGGCAACGGTCAGGGTCGGTTCGAATTGTCGCACGGACGCCCTCGTGTGTTCGCTGCTGAACAGACTCGGTTACGTCAGATCCAGTTCGACGGTGGCCAGTCAGGTGACGACACGTGTGTGCGTGACGGCTGTGGACTTTTTTCTCGAGAAAGCAGTCGCTTTTTTCCGCCATGTTGCTTTTTTCGTGAAATACAAAATCTTTAAAGAATACCCTGCGACGTGATATCTGGTCGCTCCTCCCCGAAACCATTTCG
>JGI24158J21664_10002036_pt1 | contig 23935 bp, 15 predicted proteins | sample Ectturendosymbi3_FD_21664 | JGI IMG/M metagenome (IMG submission 21664) | reverse complement strand
GGCAGTCGGCTGTCCTGGCCGAAACTCGCGAAGGCCAGGTCTGGGTTGGTGCCGACGTTCCAACGGCGAGAGAAGAAACTGGCTGTTTCCTTTGGGTCATACAACAGTCCAAGGTTGTTAGTGTTGCCCAGAAGTCCAGGCTCTCACTTTCAGGAGATGTTTTGTTGTAACCCCAGTTGACATGTTGGCAGTTGAAGTCACCAACGTACAGATTGGGGTGTGGGAACGTCGGGATGGCATCCCGTTGATGTGAATCGCGTTGATGTGATCGCGTTGATGTGATCGCGTTGAAATCGTGAAATCGCGTTGACATCCCGTTGATGTGAATCGCGAGCGTGGAGGTTTGTGGACGTTAATGATCTTATATCCTGCGACGTCTACGCACAACCACTCAGTCTATGATTGTTCTGGAGACTGATCGACCAGTGACCATTCCAACCGCTCATGGACAAACGTGGCAAGGCCGTGATTCCTGCCAGAATTGACCCAGCTAGTGAAAAATTGGGAATCACTAGTTTGTCTGCAGTTGTGCAATGGGTCTCCTGTACGACAATGATGAAAGCCTTGTTCTTATAGGCTAGCTGCTCAATGACGGAGATCTTGCTTGCAGTGAGCCCCTCGGTGTTCAGCTGGAGTATGTTGGGTCGTGGGTCATTTTCTGCAGCATTTCTGAGAAGGCCGTGTTATGACCCAACCCACATACCGAAACACATCCAGCGCGGGTAGCAGTGGTTGCTCTCGTGTTGACAGGTGTGGTTGACATCTGTAGCAAATTTCGTACAGGAAAAAACTCTGAGAGGTAGCTTATAACTGTCCGAGATTGAGAGGTAGCTTATGACTCTGAGAGGTAGCTTATGACTGTCCGAGATTCATCAACAATGATAAAAAGTTTGATTTGATAGCAGGGGCCGAGTTTGCTAAAAAAATTGGTGGGGACAAACCTTATTGTTTGAGTTTCGATGACGTCACCATGTTCACTCAGCCGTAGTACAACCTTTTTGTAAAATTGACCAAATTGGGGGTACATTATGGAACTGATACCTGGCTATGCACATCGTGGTGGTATAGCAAATAGTGTAGCCTATACAAGTATACAATGGTGCTATATCCAGATGTTCAGCACTTAGCACTGAATTAAATATGAAAACACATAAATTCAGAGAGCTTAAATAAACACAATTATGCTCAAAACTTGTGATAAGAAATTCAAATTTGGTCATATTCGATAAATGAACTATACTGCTACTAATGATCATCACATAAGTCAAATCAAAAACAAACCACAAGATCTTTTGGTAAATACCAGCAGTGCAACCAGGCGCGTAGCCAGAAATTTACTAGGGCTGGGGAAAACAACAACCGAGTTTCAACATTTAAATATTTTTAATTCTCCTTGTTTTTAAGGCATCATCCATGAAACGTACATGTTTCGGGAGTTTTCTCCTGAACAATTGTGTTCAGATTTAAGACGACAAATAAAAAGTTTGCTTTCATTGAATTGACGAGTTTTAAAAGTTTTGACAGTAAATTCCAAGCTTCTACTTTGGATCAATGCCACCATTTCCTCATAAACCTTTCTTGCAAAAGCGCTAGTAAACCTCTCAATGCCCAATATTACACTTGAGCAAGAAGTCATCGCGGCCGCCATTACGATTGCGCTTTACTATATTTACACGCTTCTGATGCACACCAACACAGCACGTTCAACCAAAGCCGAACAGCGACTTTGCTCTGAGGCATTGACATCCGACGTAGGTCTTCTACAAAACTTTCGCTGATATAAGAAGTGGATCCCGTTGTCATCTAATTTTTGAGAAAGTAATTCACGTCTGTAGTTGATAACCGTACGCGCTATAATCTTTCAACGCGTTTGAAAAATGTTTGGATTTTTGATAATCCGTAAGAACTTTTGGCTATGTTCAACCTATTCCGTAAAACCTTTGTAACTACTTTAAACTTACTTCATTTAAATTGTTTGATGAGACTTTGCTAAATTTAAATGACTTCATTGAAATATAAGATGGAATTAAACTGTAAACACAATAGAAAAACCAGTATTATAAAACTTATTGACCACGCTCAGCTGCAGGTAAAGATAGTTTAGCATTGCACGTAATTAATTTGTACAAATCACGGGCTTCTTGAAAATACAATAACTTGTTTGCGGAATTTGAAGCCCTAATGGGAAAAAAATCAAATTTAGTTTCATTTTAGTCACATCAGCTTTGTCAACAAGACAGATTCCAAGCTCAAAGATGGATATTTGGGAAAGATAATGAGGCAGTCGCCTCGGGCCCCTCTTTTTCAGAGATATTGTGCTCCCCCTTGAGAGTTTTGCGTCACTGTTTAGTTAAAAAGGTTATGTACCACCCTGAGAGCGACATTTAAAGAAGCTCAGAAGCAAGTCGTATGTTTTTCAAAATAAAGCAAAAAATATGGAAAAATGTGCCACAGGAGGCAGCGTTCAATTGTGTAGCTCTGCAAAACTTTACAAAATTTTATTCCTTTCGTATGTGTGATATGCTCTTGAATTCAGGTCATAAATTGAAATGTGAAACAAATTTAACTCTTTTATCCACGCAATCCCACATCTACCTTCCACAATGGCGATATTTTGGGGCCCCTTTCTGAGAACTTTCCCTAAATTTTATTATGCACCGCTGTGTAAGTTATCTAAGTATCTGAAAATCATGGCAGAGTCAATTCTCTCAGCACTTGCAAAATGAAAAGCATCTTGCTACTTACGTTAGATTTTGCTGCTGACTCGTCGTTGCAGTTAAATGATTTCAAATAATTTACTGTAGGATATGGTGGCAATTAACATCAGGTGAATGTTGAAACACTGAGCTTAAGAGCAGCATGTCGGAGTCTAATATCTGGAAAATATTGATTTTTTACTGCCGGCAAGGCAAAGGGAAATCATTGATGAAAACGTTAAGGCTCCGCATAATTGTGATTGAACTATCACAATACATGTCATCACAAATAAATATCTAGAACGAATGCTATTGTTGCTAAACAGATACTATGGAGCAATAAAGAAGTCTTTGAAACTGAATCGCTTCTTAGCAAAAGTTTGACCTTCAAGACATATAAAATTATATCACCGTCATATTCACGCATGTAGTTTTAGAACTGTGAAAAAACAAAATCTACGATATTGATTTAGGGCTACGCTGACACTGGAAACAAGGATAGGTTATATTTGTAACACCGACGGTTATCACAGAGTAATTTGCGATGATTTTGAAATGAAGCTTACATATACTTTAGGTGGAATACAGCAAGTTGGTGCGCCCAAAACAGCTGCCAAAAGCGTTACTCCAATTGTTTTTACTTGCGGTCATTGATTATAATTACAAAAGGCGGGATACAAGTTTGTGTTTGACTTAAAGCTGAAGTAGGATAGGTTCCTTGAGGTAGTTTCATTGATTTGCACTGAAGTATTTCTTTGACTTATACTTCAAATATTTTATTAGCCCGAATAAATTGGTACTGGGGGTGGCTTTGGCTTTGACTCGTTGTCCTCCATAGCTACACGCCTGGTGGCAACCATATTCTGATTGCAAGCTACAGACCAGCGCAGGAATCTGTGACTGAGCGAAGTTCATGTGCACACCGATTCGGTAATTCAAATTAACTAACACAATTTTCAACAATCATGACAATTCAGTTTACATAGGAGATCTGCATACTGTGTCTACAGATAATCTAGTAATAATGCTCATTTTTCTCATCTATTCCCTGATTTTATGCTGGGGAAACGTTGCCAACAGTAATGCCGCCATGAAATTTGCACAAATACATTACTTTTTATCACAAAATGTTGGGGGGGCAAAAGATATTATGTCCCCCGTCCCCCCATAAACTCGGTCTTTGTTTGACAATATAGGTTGAAAAGTGGAAAAAATAGTGCAACTAAAGGATGAAACAAACTGCTTTGCTTAAACTTTTTTCGAATGTGAAGTGGAGTTGACTGTACATTCAATGTCACGTACATTCAATACTTTTGAAAGATGCAAAAAAAACATAAACCTTATTGAACTCACCCTGTAGGCAGAGAGGTGCTTCAACCCTTTTAAATGAAGTGTAAAGAAACTTCATTGGAACAGACGCAGGGTTGAATAGCATCGTAAGCAAACAAATCCCTGAAATACAGCAAAAGAGCCCTATCATTCACTACGAACTACTATAGATTTAGCGAGCCCAGTTTTTTTATAAGTTTTTTATAAGTGAAGTTTGACCAGAGATTTTTGAAAGCCAACAAAAAGCAGATTTTCCATACGAGGATTTTTGCAAATGTTAATTCGATTTATGGTGTATGTGCTTTTGTATGAAATTCCTAATAGTGCTTCTCACGTTCCTCTTCAATCTTGCGATTTTAAACCAGCTGTCGCTGATTAACTTTACATACGCTGAAAAGGTGAAGAACTTCATTAAAATCGCCTCATCTTACAAAGAAGGAGCGGACTTCATATTCATCTACGTTCGTGAAGCTCATCCTGTAGATGGATGGTACATTGAACCAGCTCCGTTTTCAATCAGCAACCACCAAAGCTTGAAAGAGAGGTTTGAAGCTGCAGAGCTTTTGAAAGGCGTCATCGAAGACACTGTGCCAATATTTGTTGACAACATGAAGGACGAAGCGGCGCTAGCTTATGGTGCCGTTCCTGAGAGGCTTTACATTGTACGCAACGGCGTGGTTGTCTATGAAGGTGACGAAGGACCGTTTGGTTATAGTTTAGCAAAAATGGAGAGGTCACTGATTGAAATAATGAAATCGTAATAAGCTCATTTGATATGCGTTTGCTTTATTTTGCGGTTTTTGGTAGAAACTTATTTAAAATAGCTGGCTTTGTGCGAATTGCGCAGAACTTTTTAAGTTGTTTTATATCAGAGTCGGACAGGCGCGATAAAATCTTGCTACTAATCTCACAAAAATCTTTCTTGTCATGCACTTCTTGTCATACACTTGATGACCAACTGTTGCTAAACTAATTGCTGCAGTTATGAGGATATGTGTGACTTGATAAGCATGATCAGAAGGAAGAAATTTAATTGGTTTCTCACTCAAGTTTGTTTTAACCCACCCCTGGTAAAGTGCTTTCATGACAAAAAAAGGTTGCCAAGCAAACACAGATCATGTCTATAGTGTTCCACTTTATTCTTTTCTCGAAACAAACCTCAAGCTTGAGGCCGCCGACCAGAAGCTAAGACTAGTATTCAAGCGTTTGCTCTTCATGAGATGAAACTTTTATCTGCCTGCCTTTCGTTTTCCCACTATATTAAGAAGTTTTTGCTGGTTTGTACGACTATGAGATCGCTTAAACTTTTTGTGGGTTTATTTGACCAACTTGATCGTGCATACCAAAATGGCTTGTAAAATTTCGTTTGTTTTACTTTGCACATGATTCGGGATAAGCTGTAGCTAAAGTTTGTGCCTCAGCAATCAGAGCAAAGTGTGGCCTGTCAAGGCAAAGGATAATCTGAAGGAACAAAATAAACGCGCTTCACTGATCAACACTGATTGTATTGCATGGTTCGAAATTATCTAGACTTCAAAATGAAACAGAAAAGTGGTGAACATTTTGGCCGCATTTGCATTTCGATATCTTTACGCTTGGGAATGGCTTGAAATTCAATCGATCTCATGGCGCTTTTAATTGCCAGCTTTCCAAGTGGCCTGAGAATCAGTCAACAAGTTAAGAAGAAGACCTCAATAGTCAAAAATATATAATGAAATCAAAATTAGTTATTTAGAACAGGGCTTCTCAAACTGTGGTCACAACCCCAAATGGGTTTCCGAAATGTAATTTTGGGGTCGCGAAACAAATTGGATTGACAAATCAGATAAATAAGTTTTTGTAAACTTCGCAAGAAAATTAATAGTCGGCTTACACTGAATCTGTTTCCACTGCATTTTCAGAGGCAACACCATGCTTCATGCTGTCAGTTGTTTACTGCGATGTCTGCCTGAGCTATCAAATGATAAAAATCAACCAAGCACAACAAGACATGGGTTGTTATGATATGATTGTTTCAACGTACTGACTAATATTGGCCTTTGATGCATTCATTCCCGTACGAAGGCTTGTGTTTAGAACCCTAAGTCTGGTCTTCTAGAAATTAGGCTAACAGGTTTGAGGGCACGCTGAGTAGTTTTGGACTAAAGTTAAAGAATCATACACAGTTTCAGAAGTGCTTTGGACTTGGTTCAGGAAAAGTTGGATCCACAAAATATGCACAACAGTGGCGAAGCCAGCCCAAAATTTTAGGAGGGCCAAATATTTTGACTTTAAACAGGCAACAGTATTTGGTTCGTGTCACCGCTTCTCAAACCACAAAACAAGACAAGCTGGAAATGTTGGGGTTGGCCCCACCCTGATGACGCCTATGAAACACAGTTGAAATTTCAGGAGGCCACACACCTGCCATTCTAAGGATGAGTTTGTGGAGTTTAAACGACAAATGTTTACAACTGGAATTTTTAAAACAGAGTTTATGCTATTTTTGGATAAAAACAAGACATGAATGCCCAGTCATTTCTGATCTAGCTATTCACAAACTCTTAGCCTTTCGCTCAATATATTTGTGTGAAGCGGCATTCTCAAAATTGATGATTAAAATCATCAAGTCTAAAAACCGATCCTTTTAGGAAGATATTAAGAATGTCCTGCGTTGTCTTGTGTTAATCTACAAATGCATGATCTGTGTAAAAATCAAGTGCATCCATCCCATTAGTTGTGCTTGGTAACTTTTATGAACTGAATTGTTTTTGTTAATTTTTCCCTCACTGTTTCCATTACGTGGTAGTTTTATTACTGTATAGTTACTTTCGTGGATTGTGTGCATTTTTATGATTTCGCCATAGACAAAAATGCCTCTTGAAGTTTGTAATGGGACGTTTACACGGACAATTGACATCGAGGGCTTTAGGCAATCCGTTAAGGGGACGCATTAAACAAAAACTTTTTCAAAATGGGTCGTAGAACCAAAAAGTTTGAGAAGCCTTGATATAGAATAACATTGAGATCTTGCAAAGATCGGTAAAAAATGTGGAAATCAAATATTAATTACAAAACTTAAAACAGGTTGTTTCAGTCATTGCGTATCTTTCGCTTTCAACAGTTTCAGTTTTCTCCGTTGAGTTAATCTCATCCTCGCGATTCGCATGTGAATCTTGAAAATATTCAGATTTAAGGTTGGAATTCCTTTCAGTACTCTTACCACAGCGCAAACCAACGTTGAGCTGCTACTGAGTTATAAACTATTAGACACAATCGCCTTTATTCCAAGTTCTGGTAAGTCAGGATGTAATCATTTTGCATGCAGTACTATTAATGCAGTGTTCACTCTAAATAAACTGTGCGTGTGTGCGGGCGGACAATTATTTTGGAAAGTACGCACAAAAATCGAAGTTTACGTCCGGATTTGGTGCTTGAGTGCAGACAGCTACATTTCTTCTAAACTCTGTTGCCAACAAGAAACTTTTTGTCAGGTTGTAACAACTCTCTAACACTGAATTTTTCGGGAAGGTTTTGTGCTTCAACGGAATAGTCTAGAACAGTGGTTCTCAAGGTGGGCGGAAAGGGGGCGATTTTTATGGGCAAGGGGGCAAAAGAAACAAAGGGGGCGAAAATGCTCGATCACTAATCGGTCATTGAGTTAACTTCAGCAGCCTACTATTATGACTTGTCAGTTTCTTCCAGATGTTCATTTACCCTGATAATCGTTTGACGTTGTTGCTAAAGCAATTTAAATTTTACTCTGGATCATCTACGTACCCGGCTACAGTGAGGATTACTTCAGAGCTGCGAAGCCGTCGTAAAATGGCACAGCTCCGGCTCCGGAGCTCTTCTTTTCCTTAATATGGGTCCAGCTCCGGAGGTTTGATTTTAATGAGTGTGGCTCCGGCTTCTATTTTTACACATTAATATTTTTGAGTGTCTCGGTGTTCCTCAAGTTCAGTGGAAAATGAATTAAATCGAGTACACCAAACTAAGAGAATATGCCAAACCTTTTTGAGCAATTTAATCTGGTAGATTTTTTACAAGCAGCGTTGTAACCATGAGGAAATCAGCGAAAAAACAACAACCACAGGTTCAAACGATTAAGAGAAGGGTTACCAGCAGAAACGAATCTCAAGATAAGGGTAACATAAACAAATTCTGGAAGGGCAGTGGCGGGTTTTGCCGTCAATGCCTGAGACCTTTTGCTATTTCTTATGACTAGGATCAAGAAAATGGGTCTTTGGAAAACTACATTTGTGTCCGAGCATTTGAACACAGACCAGATCAGTCGCAATCGACCAAGTGTTTTGCATTCATTGCATGCTTTGTCTGTTGCACTCTTGGCGATTCCAGCTAACAGCGCTGCCCGGGTAAACCATGCAAAGAGTGCAAAACATAGTGAACTGTCATGTGTTCTTTCAAACACGCACAGATTTGCATTAACACAAATGCGAAGATGTGTTTAAAAGCCCTTTGTTCGAAGAAAAAGTATGACTCCTAGCAAGAAATTCATATTTGACTTTTTTAAAATAGCTGAAAACTCTGATTTCTTATCTTTTGCACTCATAATAAACAGTGATGAATCGCAAACTAAAGCACAGTTTAACGGGGGAACTGGTTACCGTGCTGAAAATATATTTTTTTCCACAGATTAAAACTTCAAGAAAAGTACACATATGTTTACATTGATTCTTTTACCCTCCTGACAATGTACTGCTACGCAAAGCAATGCTAGTTCGCTACCAATTATTTATAAATTACATTTTATTCTACTGCTTGTAAACGTAATGTTTTCTAGCGAACTTTCCTACTTTACAATGGCGTGCCGTGCATTTCACGCTTAAATCTGCAATGACATCATATCTTAATCATACTCCCTGCTAACAGTATGACTACACACAGCTACAAAAGCTATGGATAGTTTATTATATACCTACTCATTTCAGCTCAGTTCTTTTTAGATCGCTACACTACTACAGACCCTTCCCCAGCCAGAATCAGACAGTAAGCTCTTACAGAGTGTATATGAAGCCCTAGTGATTATTAATCCAAAGAAACATTAACGGCTTGCAGATCCATTGTTGCATTCTGGTGATGTAACTCGTAATGATCGCGTTTACTGTGCTTTAAAGTGCACAGCACACGTACTGTAAGTCTATTTGGAAAAAACCCTTCTAATAAGGGACCCGGAACAGGAGGCTATAACTCTCAAATGGCCATAGCCCCGGCTCCGGTCTAGAGTTTAAACTGAGCTCCGCCTCCGGCTCCTGATTTTTATTTGACCTCCGGTTCCAGGCAAAATGCCCGGTTCCGGCGCTCCGGTTCCGCAGTCCTGGTTTATATTCACAAGAATTCCGAACGCAATATTAGCGTCGTAATACAATTACCTAATTCAGTTTTTTAATGGCTTGGTTCAGCTATTTAATCATTAAGGTTGAGTTATGGTTTCAGAGTGAGTTACCAGACGTTTGCAGCTCTTGTTTCGAACTGACTCTGACAAGTCTTGCTACGTAAAATAAATTCATAATTTGTGATTTCGCTAAAGACCGTGGCACTGCTTTTTTGAAAAGAATTATTATCGTTATATACAGGGGTATTGCTGCCAATGAAGCGAATTTTTGTGACTCTTGCCATAACATTGGGTATTTTTCTTTGTGGGGAAAAGCGTCTTTTGTGGGAAAAGGGAAAAGCGTTTTGTGAACGTCCATTTGTATTGCATCATCAGCAACCTGAAAAAGATAAGCAAAATGTCGACGTTGCCCCACCCTGGAAAAATTTCTGCGGACACCCATGGCCTCTCAGCATTTTAACGCATAGCTAAAAAACAGTGTAACGTCAAATGACTTCAAACAATTTACATTGTGAAATGGACTTTCACGCGGAAGCAAATTTCCAGACAAATTAACTTGCTTTCAGCAAAAGTATTCTTGTATAGCATGTGCAAAATGTAGGGATCAGTGTTTTGATCTAACGCGAACAAATATAGGGGCCAGTGGCTCCTTTTTAAGACCACATATTGTACACATGAAATATCACAATTGTCCTATTTTTGGGGCCTCTTTATGCGATTTTGTCTCGGTTTCCTAAATTCTAATGCCCACCCTTGGCTGAGAGTCGTACGTGTTGGAATTTCTGTGACTTTTAATGGCAGATATCACAACTAGGAAGCGGAGTCGCAATGTTGCGCTTTCGGAACACTGAAACTATACCCAAAGAGCCATTGCAAATAATTGCAAAAGGTATGCAATAAAGATGATTTTTGATCTACAGAAGGTTTTGATGCATGATGGAGTTCACATACGCTCAAGTACAGTACGACGCCGCCTACTGGAGGCTGGCAGAAAGGCCAAGAAACCAATAAAAAAGGAGCTTTTTACTCAAAAAATGAAAACAAAAAATTAGAATGTACAGAAAAATAAATATTGCACTCTAGAAGACTATGTTATTGCAAGAAAAGTGATTCCAGATATGAGAAGGGAATTTCCTGATGGTGGAGGAAAATTGCAACAGGACCCTGGCCCGTGTCTTTCACCTAAAAAAGTGAAGACGATTTTCAGGAAAGAAAAATTGAGTATGTTGGATTGGCCTGGAAACTCATCAGATCTTAACCCACTGCGAATTTGTTATCAATTTGTTATCAATAACAGAATCTCGGTTACAACACCATCACCAAGCTAATCGAAGCCATTCTTCCAGCGTGGTTTCTGGACATTAAATCAAAGAAAATTGTAAAAAGCTGGTAGAATCCATGCCAAAGCGGGTAACTAATTTCTTGTCCTATTACTGTAGAGTATTAGGTTTATAGAATTATTAAATTTGCTGTGCTAGTGAGAATTGCTATAACCTACTGTTAGTGTTAATATTTCATATATAGTCGTGAAATTCGCAAAGCAACTGTGTTACGTGGATTCTTTGAGATCAACCTTAGACCTTTTAAAATTAACTAATAACACTGGTAAATGGTTATAATTCATTTTCTAATCATAGTACTGGAAAGCTAATGAAGCTCCTAATCAGTTATGATTTATAATTTATTAAGGGGCCCAAAATAGGTCTCGCACCAGCACATTCTTCCTCTCTAGGGCCCTGATTGCATTCGCTGTGTGCTTCAGCGAGATAGTACATTTAAGTTGGATCAAACCAGCTTCATAATTTATAAGCTACGATGCTTTCAGATTGAGTGTTGTTTCAATAAAAAACGTCTCTTGACAGCTACTCTTGTGTGCTCTTTATTCTTTGGCGCCGGTGATAGAATAATTGATTTAATTAAAGAGAAAAGACAACATGATATTGCTTGGGTTATGCATGTAATGCACCGAGTAATTTGTGCTTTACCTTAAAATTTTGGGAAAATCGAACCTTCTGAATATCTTCCTAAATTGACTATTGCGAATAGCTGAAATCCTCGCGTATTTTCTATTGCAGCTAAAGAAGTGCGTTAGGTAATTCTTGTATCTACCGGTAAATAAATACCCTAGGAGTGAATGGAAGAACAAAGTAATGCATTTTTCAGTAGTGACACAGACTATTATAGAACTTCAGTATCGAAAGCACTGCTATCTCTGTTGTTTGCTACGGAAAAGTTTGTTAACGCAGTTGAAGGAGAGGTGGTTTCCAACTTCTGGACTATTCTTAATGTAGCATTTTGATTCGTCGACACACCAGACTAAAACTTTAACTCCACTTTGAAACACAATCAGGCAGTTCATTATATCCAACCATGGAAGCCAGTGTTCCCACAGCAAAACTGTAAAGGCGTCCGGTTTTATCAACCAGCTTCGATTACTTCCTGTGTCGCTTGGAGAAAACGCTTGTACAATGCTCTGTGGTATGGCGCGGTTAACATCTGTTCGAGATGCTGCTAAAACGTTTCGGTGTTGTGCCAGTGCAGTAAAAGCTTCAAAAATGACAAAAAGATTAAGTGGCCTTGTCCCGGCACTATGCTTTGTTCCATGGTAACGTAAATAAACCACCGATACACGAAGCTCACACCGTCACTTTTATTGTTGAACAACCAAATTTTCACTCTCTGAATATCTGCGAAGATAAATGGTACAACCAGCTTGACGCACAAATTCATATTCACAGCATGATCCTCCCCCGCATGCGATAAAATTTTTTTGTTGCCCTTTTGCACTGAACGTTGATGTGTTTTGATTGTCGCGGCCAGCATGTTGGAGTTTTGGTTCTCGTTAGTCGCAGCGTTTCAAATGCGCCCGTTGAGGTTTGGATGCCATCGCTACTGAATGCAAGCTTAGCTTATGCATTCTGCAGTTATGCTGAACCATAAGTCGTGCTGTTTCAAGTTAGATTGGAAACTCCATTTTAAGAGTAGTTGTATTTATCTGATCTATAGTGTAAAACATTGTAGCTTGCGTTGAGCTTTATTAAGTTCATGTAACTTTTGCAGTTAGTTTTGAAGTTGCAGTGAATACTTTCAGTTGAGTAAGACATAATTTCCAGTTTTACGTTTCGCAGTTGGTGTTGTGCTATGTTTCACTACAGTCTTGAGGTTGTTTACTTTCTCTGACCTTGTTTTTGTCTTTCAGCGTTTCACCTGTTAGCATTGCTTGCAGATCTAAGGAATGATGATGCGTAGCATTACGTGAAATCGATTTCCTATTAAAATTTTGTGATTGATTCCTTGCTTGTTTCACCTGTGAAGTGAAGTTAATTGAAAGCAGTAAAGCTTTTGAATTTTTGCAAAGGTCAATGGTCCTCCCTGGCTTGGGTTTTGGAGTAAGCATACGGGAACCCTGCAAATTATGCGCATTTTTTCTTCGAAAAAACTGAGTTATTGGCATGAACGTAAAAATTCACTGAAAATAAAAGACCCATTAGTTCATCCTTGTTGTAAGTGCTTCGACGAACACCAGTATGCTGGAATCAATAAAAAATCATGTAAAAGCCCGTTTTGCCAACTGTAGGGATCACAAAGAAGTAGGTGTCGAAAATTGTCGGGACATTTATACCACACTTTTGAACGACTGTAAAACGTGCAACATTGCAGAATGGCAATTTCTTTCGGCGTATTGATAAGGATTGAGTTTTCTATTCGTTGTATTTTGTTACAAGTTTTTCGTTTTACAGATGTTAATTGACTGATTCCTTATCGCAGCACAAAGATACTCTAGGGATGAAACATCATCACCTAGTTCTTTGCAGAAAACTTGACGCAGATTCCATCGTATGTTTTGCACACACTAAATGCTGAATCCTTCAGACTCGAGTCTACACGCATGCCAAAAAGTTTCCATCATAAACCGACCTGAAATGGCACTCAGACTACAGAACAGCAGAAAATGATTTCGTGGATAAACAAGTAAGGGGTGAAGAAACTTTTTATCGCCTAATTGCATTTTAGTCAAAACAACTAAAAACCTCTCTGGTGAAGTCATAGTCTGTTCATATAATAGCGTGTTTATATTTCCTACTGCCTAATTGGTAGAGCTGATTGAGCACCCGCCAGCAAAGCTGATAAGCTGCTATACCGCTACGGGTCGGGTCATACCGAAAACTTCAAAAACGGTACTTACGGCCTGTAGCCTCGGGTTCGGCATTGATTGGGTAGGTGCAAGGTGCAGAACAAGCGGAGATGGGCGCACGCAGATCACTCGTGACACTCGAAAGGAGTACAAAAGCGAGTATAACGAAAATGAACTGATTATATTTCTTGAACGTATTCTCGATTAAAATCACGAGATCATCAAACAAAAAACAAAATTTATACACTCGATTATAGTTTGTGAGTTAATTTGTGATGATGAAGTGCATTGCAACAGAAGCAGTTCACAAAATCTTGAATTAAATGTGTCTCTATGACAATTGAACAGTTATCTTCAAGATTAGTAAGCCCATTGTATTTACAAACCTTTTACATTGTTTTACAGCATATCTTAGCTCCATGTGTTTTTATGTTTACGCAATGAAGGAACATTTCGAAAATCAAAAGAAGTACTCATGAACAGTACATTAATTACACAACTGCGTGCAGTGTAGTTGTTTTAAGTAAATTGCTTAGCTGACAGAGAACTACAAAACTTCAGTGCATCATAAAATAAATTATTTATATTTCGTACAGCAGGGTTCTTTCACAGGTAAGAATAAACTCGCTAAACCAGCTGGGCATATGATGTTGTTGCAAATTGAACCAAGTTTTTTCGGCTATAGCACCATAATCGATCAACATCACTATGTTAAAATATAAGTGGCTTAACTTAATAATACTGTGAACTCTTCCCTAAATGCTACAAAACGTATCAAAGTGCATTAACTCTGTTAAACCANAACTTGAAAATCAGGCAAATTAACTTTTAGCAAAGTGTCACCAGGTACGCAACCGATTCGGGGTTTTTATAGTCTTGCTAAAATATGACCTGAAAAATTGATCCCTATTATGTATGTCCATTAAACCTACTCTTTGCCGTGCCTCATTGTATGTTTGCATTTTACTTAGCCTACAATTAATTTGATGAACTATGTACACCTCTTTCATTGTGATTGTCATTACTTTACTATACTGTCTGGCTATTTGCTGAAATACGAGAAAGCACAGGCGATATATTGTACATAAATTCAGTAAATTACTCGAACAAACCGCCTTAATTTTATAGGAATTCCAAATATTGAAATATTCATGGAAATTTAGGATGATACAACTTCTTGATTAAACAAATATGAAATCAGGTTGAAACATCTCGAAACAAAAACAATGTTGCTGATAAAATGTCAAAGCTCCCACAGGTGCTCTTAAATCCTACAATTCGTAATGATTTTAGGCAAATCAGATATGTTTCTACACTTGGTCATAAAGTAATAAAAATGAGAAATGCCATCATCGTACACAAGGAAAAGCGCGAAAACATTGTGATTAAAGTAAACAGCATTAATAAAGGAAGACAGCTTGGCAAATACAGCTTAATGCTGAACATATGAGAAAGTCCACCGACACCTAATTTTTGCGTTGAGTTGGGCATAAAGTTGGGCCAGGTCAGCTGTATGTACTAAATCGATTTAGGTAAGCATAACTGTGTTTTAGAGTATGTGAGTAATCCCAACGACGAAAAAGTCAGAGCAATTCAAATTCATCAGTTCAGCATGTTGTATAGCCAACTTTTTGGTTAACATTTCATCATTCATAGGACTCTCAAAAACACATATTTTTACGCTTTGGAAGTAGTGGGAAAATGTTTCTTATCCGCTGTAGGACCATGATCATCTTCGCGTTTTAAGCCCAAAGAAGTGACAAAGGCACTCATAAAAAAATTCACTAATGAACCAATAAACCTGTAATTTTCAGATTCCCATCGTTTGCTAAACAATAATGTTGAACGATAGTAGCACCAAAAATGATCTTAAAAACAAAAATATGTAGCAGTAAACTGCTTATTTTTAGCGTAATTCAAACTAGCCATTTCATTGATTTTAAAAAGAATCTAAAATACCGAAAAGTATGCAATTTTTCTCTACAGCTTTGATTGTTACTGATTCTCTTAAAGCAATCTAAATACTTACTTTTGTGATAAAAAAAAACAGATCCAGTCAAATTGTGACTAAAGTAACACGAAGGCTAAATGACGGCGTTAGGATCACATATCTTTGCTTCAAAGGAAAGCAAGTGATGCATTGTTCATGTAAAAATAATTGCAGCATCCAGTTCAATAGTTCAATGACAGCTTCTTCATTTACAGTACAAATATTTTTGTTTTTTGAAACACGAAATCAGCACCAGCATTGTTTAAACGACCAACTAGTAGCTTTGGATTTATCAGACACAAGAATCAAAGGTCTGTTTCTGTTTTGTAAATCTACACTTAAGTATTTATTTGACACGACATGATGTAAAATGTGGCGGTGGGGAGCTTGGTGAGGCACTTCTAACTTGAAAAACCGCTGATCATTAACGGCTTTGTTGATAACGGCTGGTTCAGATCCTGCTTTCATGAACACACGATGCTGTTTCTTCCTTGTCTGCTTAACAGTGACAAAGAACCACTTGTTGCTGTTGGTTTTTTTTTTTGCACCAAAGACACAATAAAACTTAATTTGGTCTTTCCAGAGAAACCAAAGACTTTTTCGGCTATCAACGCCAACATATATCTTTGCGTGTGACCTAACCTTTCTCACCAACCATTTGCTGGGTTTACTATCTATGTGAACCTCAACCATTATCTTGGACAGCACGTTTGTATCCTTAAATAGACCTGTTGTCCAAGCGCTACTACCCACAGCGGAATCGTAGGTGGGAAGTCGATACTCAGGAAAAGCGTGCTCTTCTACTGAAGCATCACGCAGGTGTGATCCATATGTCTTGCCAACTTCCTTTGAACTGGAGTCACCGTCGGGCCTGTTGACATAAAATGCCTTAATATGGCTTGTCCACTGGGGATCGTGAAACAGTTTGACACTCCGATTATCTCTATTTTGTGGAAGTTTCGACCTTCTTGGAAAAGTTAATCCGTTTCGGGAAAATACGTTTCTTACTTGACCACTATTCCACGGACAAATGCACAAAAACAGACAGCATCTTGGATCGCCGGCTTCTTCATCATCCCCGATGTGCTCATTTGAATCCAAGTAGTCTGAGCCGACCGCATTTAACAGAGTTTTTTCTTCAAGATGGCAGTGGTTCATTTTTGTGAAAGGATCAGTAGTTTTTCTCAACTGCCACAAGGAAATTATATGTTCCGACTTAATGTTAGTCACTAAGGACAACTGGAGTCTGCACAAAGTACCTCAATGTCAAAGTTTAAACTGACGCAATTCATCGGTTTGATTACAAATGTTTGTGCTGAAATGATTATGGGGTGAATTTGCTATGTTGCTGAAAAACATGAGAATATAAAATTCCAGGTTATGGTTATGAAAACAAAATTCAAACTGTTTCTGGTACCACTGGAAAAAACATTACCAAACTTTATCTAGTGAGAATCCCGATCATTGACGCCACCGCAAATGATTTTTATTGATCCAAATCGATTTTTCTGCTAGCAAGACCTTCATTTTTGGAAAAACTGTTTAAAAATGATTGAACCTTTGTGCTTAGCAGTGGCGCAGGCAGAATGAGGCCGAAGAGGCCATGCCCCCCGAGACAAACTTGCTAAGATTTTTACTGGTATTTTATATCAATTTTCAACTATTAGAAAATATACGGAAAGAACACTCGGACTCAAGACGACGTCAGTGATAGACAGCGTCATTGACTGCCCCCTCCCGAACAAAATTCTTGGCTGCGTTACTGGTGCTTAGATTGCATGGAACTCTGAAGCAGAATTGTACGCGGGGCTCATTATGAAGCCCGAACCCGGCCCGAGTCCGAACCTGGCCCGAATCGACATTTATTTGTGAAGCCCAATTCAGGTCCGAACGCCAAATTTACCAAGTGGGTTGAGATATGCGCAACTGCTAGGTAACAAAAAACGTAGTGTTCGGGTGTAGCTGCTAGTACACGGTGTATCACACCCAAAATAGCAACTAATTTGTCCAAAACATTGGCTTAAACAAGCACAAACTTCGCTTGTTAGTTAACGATTATGCTGCAGAATATACAGTAGTTTCTCAAGAAAAAAAGAAACTATCACGAAACTATCCACGATAGCGCTATAGGGATAAAAGAAACTATCTAGGATAGCGCTATAGGCATGGAAAGTCGGTATGTAGGCTTGTTAAAACAAGCCAAGAATCGCGTGAGTGATTGATCTTTTCAATGCAACACCATGGCGTGCTAATTTGCTCACTGCTGTCGCCTTCTCAAAAAGGCTGTGAGAATAATCCCAGCAGAGAACAAATAACGCAGCCGTGTTTGCAAATAGAATTAGTTGAAGAAAAATCACAATCACTTCACACACAGAAGTTACCTCGGTGAGCACAACAAATATACCTCACGAAGGAAAAAAATCGTTACTCTTAGGCCCGAAATCGCCCGAAACATTTTGACAAGCTTGAGCCCGAGCCCAGCCCGACCTGAAAAGTACGGCCCGACTTACAACTCTGCTCTGAAGAGATAGTTGCCTAAACGTTTGAGTACTTCTGTGATCAGGACTGGCCTTAGCAAGTGCGGGGCCCGATTGGAAACACTTTTATGGGGCCCCACTGAGTGACGTGTGCATAAATATTTGATGGGGGCATCGAGTCATAATAATAGAAATCGGTGATGTTAAAGAGCGAGGCCTGGTAGGGCTATCTGGGGGCATGGCCTCCAGTTTCACATCTCCAACAGAGAATTCAACGGACATCTCCGTAACACCCAATAAATCCAAGAGTTGCTACATTCAATACCTCCTGTCTGGCCATGGTACCTTCCGCGGGGTACGGCAGCCAAGTGGCAATGTATTAAATGAAATTAGCCAACACCACTTGATATGATCAGCCAGCAAAGATATAACAGCTTAGCTACAAAACATCAGCAAAACAATCATGACAACAGGACATCACATAAAACTACAGTGCAACCCTTGTATTATAATGCTGCATAATAATGACAGCACCGAATGAAACAGGTAGGTCAGCTCCAAGCAATACAATAAAGGGAGAACACACAAACGAAATCGGCGCACTTCAAGCTATTGTAGCCCAGGGGCTGATCCAGGGGGACGATTGGGGCGTTCGTCTCCCATAAAACCTGCGAAAGTAACTTTATCCACCATGATTTTGTACAATTCGAAAAACAGCATTCGTGATATAATTAGGCTATTTTGTCGTCCACTGTTTTGTCACAGCAGTATTGTGAAATATACAATATACATCATCTCTCTTGCAGTAACGAAGCCGTTGTGAGACTTGACTACCAAATATTAGTGAAATCGCTCACCCTAACTTTACTCGCTAGATCCATCCTTGTTGTAGCTTGCGACACAAATGTTGCCTTTGCTAAGAGAAACTTATTTTTCGTGCTCATCAGCAAAGTCTTTCAGAATTTTGTCCATGTTTAAGCCTTTGCTAATTTTGGATCCAATGGACAAAAACGCCAAACTATTTAGGCGCTCTTGTTGGATAGAAGATCTCAAAAGAAGTTTTAATTAGTTTGAGCTTAGAAAAACTCCTTCTTCCGGTGCCACAGCTACAGTCATGTAAATCATGAGGGCAATAAATAAATTAGGGAAAGAGGTGTACCGGTTATTGTGTGCGAGAAATTCAAATAATTTCACGGGTTTACGGATCTAAATTGACAGAAATGGTTTAACTTTAAATGTTTCGATTTCCTCACAAAGCACATATGACTGTGCTTGCGACTTTTTAAGGAACCGTTATTTTTGATACTTTTTGAGCAACCGTCATTTTTGTACACCTGTAATATCCATCCATTTGGCATAATTAAAACTGCCAATGTTAAGTTCATCAGACTTGTGCTAGAGGAAAAATGAATATCGCTTAAGACCGATTAAGCAGCACACATTTATTTGCAGTTCCGAAATAAACTTAACTTTCAGAAGACAAGTAGCAGTAACTGCTGAAACAGTAACAACTATAAAACCGTATCTTGAAGCAACGAAACGTGACCTGCCATACGAAACGCTTACAACTAAAACACAAAAACAGTTTAAAACTTAAAACCCTCTCTACATTAACTAGGTGCTAATGAAAAAAACTAGGCTACACATAACCGCTAACAATGACCATTGTTACGATAACAGAACGAATTACGATGATGGTGGGCGTTAAAACGGCGCTTTTCACTTTGATTTTCGTTGGCAACGGGCCCCACGCTTTAAAAATACTATGGGCGCCGGACCGCCACTGCACAAACAGCTTCGATAGAAAATGTAAGTTTGCGTAGGGGTAGAGCGGGGCCCCTTTCGGCGCGGGACCCGATTGGAAGCAATCGGTCCAATCGGCTACAAGGCCCGCCCTGTCTGTGATCTACACCAGGGGTTCTCAAATTTTTGGTGTTATGGAGCCCATGAAGAGATTGACCATAATTTACGGAGTCCCACAATAAATCTATTTTAATATTTTAATCAGTAAACGAATAGCTCGCGGAGCCCCGAGGTTTCTCTCGCAAAGCCCTGGGGCTCCGTACAGAGCACTTTGAGAACCTATGATCTACACCAGTGCTCTTCAATAGTGGTTCCACAAAACATGTGGTGGGTTCCGTGAGGGTTCCTCGTTTTCAGGGGATAGAATTTTTTGCTTCAGTGTGTTGATGCGTCACTATGAAATTTTTTAGCTCACTGTGCCGCATTCATACTCCAAGTAGGCCAGTTAGTTATACAGGAGATGGAGTCCAGATAGCAGAACAAGAAATATTGATAGTTGTTGCGTCACTTGTTCATTGTTGTGTAATTAAGAACGTTATTGTTGCATCACAGTTATCCGATGTTGCCGATGTACAGTTCACAGTAGCGTGGACTGAGGGAGTAGAAAGCAGAGGTGGCCGGAGTCACTTTTTCAGACGCCGAATCCGCTCCTGTTCCAAAATTTTTGAATCCGGGTCCGGCAATTTTTTTAATTTGAGAATCCGACTCCTGATCAGACTCCGGCTACAATCATCGATCCAACCGTTGTTTACCTATGTTTTTACTTAAGAAATGACCACACAGACTCCCGCTACTGCCGAAATTGACAAGTGACTCCGGATCCGGGTCCAGTTTTTCCCAAATTTTTGACTCCGGGTCAGAAAGAAAAACGCAGAATCCTGCCGGAATCGACTCCGGCACTCCGGATCCGGTCCCACCTCTGGTAGAAAGTAGACTCAGCCAGCTGAGTCTAGTAGAGCCGTGGTTCTCAAACTGTGTGTCGCGACGCCCTGGTGCGTAGTTTTAGTTTTCCAAGTATGTCGCACAAAAGTAAACTCAGTGCAGTTTTATTCATTAAACTAATAACAGTAAAATTCAGTGCAGTTTTATAATTTTACCTAAGAATATTGTTCAAGTGCGATCATGCTAAGAGTAGATAGCCTACTTAGTATCACATGACCACGAAACTGCAGTTGTTGCTGAGTAAACAATATATTTACTGGCAAACGCATCGCACAATTTTAGTTTTCTTTGCATCAGACAAATAAAGGCTAGAAAAAAGTAGTTTGTTATAAAAGTGACGAACTTGCTGATTGCTTAGGTTAGAGCGAATTTTTATTTAAATTGGCTTACTTGTGTGATATCTTTGCTACACTGAATGAACTCAATATTTCTATGCAAGGGCCGGATAAAAATATGCTTGACGCATCAGATAAAATTACGGCGTTCGTTAAAAAGCTATCGTTGTGGAAGGAAGATATAACAAACGTGTCTGAAAGTTCTCACTGCTTTACTTTTATTTGAACAAATGTACAAATAAAACAAAATATCAGGGTTGTTTTTTTCGTGCTTTCATCAATTACATACAGAAAACTTTGACAACATGTGTCTCTATTAACATAACATCTTATTTCTGGTGCGTCACAAGTCGAGCAAACTTTTCCAAAAGCGTCGCAACGAAAAAAGCTTGAGAACTACTGTAGTGGAGAGTAGACTGAGTCACAGACTAGAGCTGCAGTTCAAAATTGTGAGAATAAACTAAAAACAATGTGAAACCCAACTTTTTACTATGCAGTCAAGCCAGGTGAAGCAAAATAGCATATTTTCTTATGCGAAGCGAAATAATAACAACAGCGAATGTGTGGACGGTAATGAGCAATGTAGTTCAAATGTAAAAGAGGCACCTAATCCGAAGCGGACCACATGTCGTTCAATTGCCAAGGTTACAAATGGGACGACGCATATTTCAGATAGACTTGGACAACTAAATAATTCTAGTTTTCTAATTTGACGAACTAGAGCGAATTGACAGTAATTCTAATTTTAATCTAATTTACTGAAAGCCTTAGTGCTCTAATTTTAGTTCTAATCTAATTTCCGATTTTGCAAAAAATGCTAATTTGTCCAACGTTATTTTTAAAGATGAAGCGAGAATGCCCCCTCGTGCAAAGAAAGTGCAACAAAATGGTCACAAGTGCTATGCCGGCATCCCATCACTCTTAAAAACAAAAACAGTAAAAACCCGATCAATTTCTTTCTCAGCACTCTCGGCGCCGAAGCAGAACCGTCGCCAGAAAGTTTTCAATAGGGTGTCTTTGCGTTTCTGCGGGGGGGCTTGACATTCTAAAAATCAACAAAAACTTCACTGATTTATAGTGTTTCATATATCGATTTGGGATCTTGGAGCTTTATTTGGGGCGACTAAGCCCACCAAAGCCCCCAGTGGCGACGGGACTGCGCCGAAGGTGTTAACAGTTGCAGTACAACCTATGTGATCATATCAGTGATTACTATTACGTCACATTGCCTATCCACTCACACGCAGAAGTCAAAATAGTCACCAGTTACTTGCTACAGTCAGTCAGCTGTGATGTTTTAGGGCAGAGGACTCCAAACTACGGCCCGCGAAGACATTTTGTCAATAATGAAAAATTTTTTTACGAAAAACTTGTTGATTTGGTAGAATGTAACATATCCCGAAACAATCACACTGCTTAAAATGGCCAGCCCTTCTAAAAGCTTATGTGACCCTCAGACAAAAATGTTTGGAGGCACCTGTTTTAGGGTATTGGAAAAGCGAACTTCCTTTCCCTTATCTGAAGGCTGCTGCTCGAGAACTCCTGGGTATGACAGCGACATCGGCTTCGTCGGAATGAGTACTTAGCCATGCAGTAGAATGAATCCACACTTGGACATGAATTGAACTTGGACTAAAGTCGCTTTGATTTGTGTAAATGTGTTTCTAATTCGAATTTTAGCGCAGTTTCTGCTCAGGTTTTCGAAATTCCGCTAATTTTAATTCTAATCTAATATGCGAAAGCTGAGTTAGCTCTAATTTTAATTCTAATCTAATTTAGAAAGCCTAAAAAGTTCTATTTGTCCAAGTCTGATTTCAGATACGGGTTCTTTTTGCCGGATGACCAAATTCTGAACGTAGCAGCTACATTCCAAAAATGCAAGAACAACCGAGTCGTTAAATTTCTTCCTTTTTAACTTCTGTAATAACTGTTTATTTGTTGAAGTGTCTAATAACGAACTATTCGATTTTCTTACAAGTCATTCGTGTTTTTCAAATTTTTGTTATTCAGGGTTCCATGACAAACGCGAAAGTATATCAGGGTTTCCGCGATGACAAAAAGGTTGAAGAGCACTGATCTACACTCAAGGCCTCTAAGTTGTGACCTTGTTGAAACTTCTTACTTGGAAGAAAACTGTTATAGCAAACTTTACATTTTCGACAGTGGTAATTAAAAAAATTGCAAGAACTAGCATTACAATGATATATGAGGCCAAGTGACAAACAGCAAGCAGATATTTTGTTGTTTACCTGTGCAAACTGCGAATTTGACAACTGGAGCTTGTGGGGTGTATGAACAATGTTTTAGCAAAGCAACTACGTGATTTACGAATCGATCTCATGTTCTGAAAATCAAGACAAGGGATTTTTAAGAAACAGCTTTGGATTACCACGAATAGAAGCCTCTTAAAGTGACCACGAATTGACAAAGCAAGCAAGGTTAATTTGAAAGCTTATCTTACCAACCAGGGCATAACGAGGGGGGACAAGGGGCCATAATTCCCCGGGCATCGAATCACTGCGGGGAGGGCCGAAAAGTCCCAACAATGTCACAAGCACAGTAGAATTTGTCTAATTCGCCATCGTTTGATTCGTCAATTCGTTACTTTTTCGTCGGTGTCGGCAGAATTCCTATCTTTTGTGTACATTTCTGTTCGTCTACTTCGCCATCATCTAATTCGTCAATTTGCTCAATTCGTCACCTCCAGAGCCGGCACTAGCACGTGCGGGGCCCAATGCAAGACCTGGACGCGTGGCCCAATGCAAGATATAGGCGCTGGGCGCCTCTGAGCAGTGTTTTTATGACGTCATCGTGTTCAGTCAACCGTGTTACGATCGTGGTAGAGCGCAGATATACAGTAAAGCACTAACACGAGAATTGAGCACGTTTGCTA
>JGI24158J21664_10002035_pt1 | contig 23935 bp, 19 predicted proteins | sample Ectturendosymbi3_FD_21664 | JGI IMG/M metagenome (IMG submission 21664) | reverse complement strand
AGAAATCTTGCCACACTGTCTATAGAGCAACAATTGACAGATAAAATAATTTTTGACATTGCCATTGAAGAATTTGCCAACAAAAAGGCAAGAAAAGTTACAGTGTAGAAAATTGTAGTTTTCTTTCCAGAAATAAAGAGGGTCCTAATTTTTTATACTTTTTTGCTATTTTTCCCTATATATCATTTATGCTCTTTGTTTAACTGTCACTTACAATGTTTGAGTTTTTTGGTGTGTATTTGAAGTATACCGTATTTGAGCATGCGATAGTAATGTAATATTATAGTGGTGCACAAACTAGTTAATATACAGTATATACAAAGCAACAAGAGCCAGTCACTGTGCAATATGTATTTTTATGGGCTTCGGGTCGCCAAACTAAAGGGCCGCCCCGGGCAGCCCACACACTAGCTACGCCACTGCCTTGGTGCATTGAATAAATTTACATGCAATGGATATCGCCAAAGCAATTTTACTGGGCTGTTCGGTCGACATGTGAAATCATTGTGCACATCAACTAATCCGAGCAAACTGTTACAGTAGCACTGATGGCTTATCACTGCAGAAGTTAGCATAGGAGGTTTGCAGTTTTGTGTTCCACAGTAACTCACGGCGCAAAATAATGCGACCATTTATAGGACAATACTTGTTCACAAGCGCACTCTACAAGATTAGGAACAGGGGCGAAACAAAGAGTGTATTCTTGCGCTGCTGGGCGTTTCGAATTCCTGCCACGACACGAATACTGGTTGCAGGCATGGTCACGGACGATGCAACCCAGCTTTTATGTGTTTGATCGTTGCAGCCTGCGGAGCATTTAGGAAATAAAGAAGCGGCACGGTCCCTGAAAGTCGGCGCTGATCCAACCCGCAGGGTTCGACTTGTCTCACTGTGGTGCGACATGCCTTGCACGTTTGTTTGGAGAGCTCTGGCGGCAAACGCTTTGTACAGTAGATGCTTATTTGAAACCAGTCCATTGCAGCCTGCAAGTCGAAGGAGAGGCAAGGAAGCTCTGGTTTTGAGGGTTCATTTTAGCCCCGCTAGAAGAAAAGCTAAGTGATATGTGCAACTGAGACGAATTGTGGTTTTTATCGCTAGATCCGAAATGCAATCAGATTTTCTTAAAACCGAAAAAGGTTAATAAACTATTTTAAATCATCAACGCTTAGAGCGACTAAGTCTCTTCATAGTACTACGAGCTTTTTCTTCAGAATACCTGATGAACACAGTGCTGGTTAGTCTTTAGGGTTGATAATTTTGTTGGTGCATATCAAGTTTCAAAGTTCCTACGTAACTGTTTCATTTTCTTTAAAAACTCAGCAATACCTCAGAGTAATAACAGTCTGTTACGCTAGCATTCTTTTTTAACCTTGCAAGTTTTGTTATCTGCCTCGGCGTACGGTTAGTCCTACCTGTGTTAAAGTTAAGTTTTTCGTGGCATGTGAATTGGTTATTACAGGAAAAACTGAGTGTGTGCTATATCTTTGTGGATATGTTGTGTCATTTTACTAATATCGTCACTTAAATTTAATTGTGTGCATGCAAAGACAAGGCTCATCTGTTGAGTGGAACACAAATGAAAGGTCTTAAACAAAGATGTAGATATGAACAACGATGGTATAGCTCATTTTTATGTGTACAGTATAAAACTTACATCACAACTTCTTGAATAAAAATTGTAATCTGGTAATATCAGCCAGCAATACCTTTTAAAGTGGCGCTGCGTTTGAGTAAATTTGACCTTATATTGCTTTAAAGGGTATATCACACGCAAATAAGAGCAGTCTTTGTAAACTTCCTCTGTAGAAATTGGGTCGAACAGGAAAACACAGAAGTTTGCTGGCAATACTCTGTGGTTGCCAAAGAACAGATGATTTTTTTACTCTCCACTTCCGCTTTTAATTAAAAATAAAAAATAAAAAGACGTGCTTTCCACTGAATTATTTAAGTCATGAAATGTTTTAGTCGGAATATTGACTAGGCGATTTTGTAACTATGGCTGTTTATTCTGAACAGAGTTTTTATCGATTGCACAGAAACCCATATGATTTGTTCTATCATGTTAGTGACCTGGTGGTCCATCTAATTTTTTCTGATGCCTGTGCATTCTTTACTTAGATGTTGTTTCTCAAGCAGGAGAAATGTGTTTTTAAAGATGTCGAACGCACATTAATGGGTTTGAACTCGACTGGCTCCTTCGTAACTATGATACAGTTACTTGCTTGGTTTGTGAGAACGGTTAGGAAAATAGTTTATTACATCATGCGGTCATTTCTATTGTTTGGCTTGTTCAGTTTCAGTGGCGTCACTAGCACCTGTGGCATTCGGTGTCAACAGCAATTTTAAATCTCTCCAAATGCTGCGCCCGAGGTACTTGTCTCCAACTGCGGCCTAGCTATAAAAAACGCTGACAAACTGACAACATTTCCTGAAAATCAACGCAGAAATACTGCATTTGTTACTCTTTGTAAAGTTTCGACAGTTTTTTAAGCATATGGTCGAGTACTCTTTTGATTTATTGTCACGCCTTTGGAACAACATTCTTTCCCAAACGCAGCGCCCGAGGCTTTTCGTTCTCTGTCCCTATCGTGACGCCACTGTTCAGTTCTTGAAATCAGCTATTGCTCGTTGAAATGCCAAGGACATCCTTGTTGAGGATTTAAATTTGAGCTTCTGACGTCCAATACTGAATAAAAGCAGTGCAGATAGACGCATGGTTTCAATTTTACTGAATAACTATGCCAGTCTGCTACCTATTAAAATCCTTGCTGGTTTAGCCCTAAAGTTTTGTTATCAGCATTGGTGCCAGTATACTGTATATGTTATAGATAAATTGACTCTTCCACGTACATCTCGGACCAAATTTTCGCTGTTTGAAAGGCAAAATTAGTGACACAAACAAAATATATCAAATCCAAAGTTTCTGAGCTCAAGCAATGACATAGCATACAAAAATTCTTATTCGAAATTGTCATGCTTTACACTGCAGCTACACAATACCAATCAACATTGAGATGACTTTCCGAACTCTAGCGATTCCTCTTTGAACCTGGTGATCAGGCCTGTGAAAAAGTTTCCGTCTTAAAAGTTAATCTTGGAATAATGGCAGCAATCTGCCACAAAAGATCTTTCAGAAATAACCGCAAACACGTTACGGAGCGTCTGCGTTTCGTGGTTTAAATTTTTTGAAAGTTCGCATAGACTTACGTGTATTGTGCAAACGCGAATGTCGAGATGGTGTTCTTTCGCGGCAACTCCTCAAGATGATTGAACGGAGATGATCGTTTCAAGGACTATGCCGCAGTTTCCACCAAGTGTGCTCTGCCGGTGCACTTTCCTCTATCGATCAGCATGTTTTAAAGAGACACGTACACATCATCAAGACGTTTGCGCATTGTGTAACTTTATGGTTATCATCCGAGACACGCGACGAAGTGGCGAAAAGCGAGTTGCACGTGTGACGATATAATAAAAGCAACATCAGCTGTCCCCTACAGCAAAACATAACTCCGCGCTTGTGTGTTCAACTTGTTGACGCTGCGACGTGTTCCAGAAAATGCCTCAAACTCGCAGCGCATTCCCAACGCTCACTCTGAGCCAATTTTTCAACCACGCTAGTTGACCGATCTTCAGTCATGCTGAATATCTGGCGAAAAGAAAGGCGCATACATTTAATACATAAGACGTTCTTTTACGATCAGGAGAAAACCTTTAAGAAACAACAAAGTAACGACCAATGATTTGAATGATATCACGTTGGAGTTTTCGACAACCAAATGTTTTCATTGTCAGCAAAGATTCGTTCAATGAATTCACTGAGTTCAACGTATCTTTACTGATGATGTAAACAGCTGTTGATTTTTGAAACTTTCAATATGATTTTATTGAAATCATTGGTTGTAGCCTTAGTGTTTCTTATAAAAGTTTGCAAAAATTATAAGTTTTTCACTCCGTTCAAAACACGCATTTTCTTTCAAGCATTTAAACACAAAAATCACAGTCTTTACTCAATTGCAATAATATTACTGCACAAGCAGAAATAAGGTTATAAAGAAAGATCCAAAATAGTCTGAGTCAAGTTGACTCCGTATAAGGGCATTCGATGGTTTATTTTTTTCGTTTCAAAGCAAAACGCCGACATGTTTGATTTTATCAACAAGTTCATTACAACACTTTGTAGTTTGATCGGCGATAAGATCGTCAGCTTTATTGTTTACCAATCATCTCCGTTACGCTTTTATCGTTAGTTTTGAGAGGTGTTTCAATGGCGATTTTTTTTAATTTTGCTGTAGCAAACCTTCAGATCATGTCATTTGCAACCAAACGATTGTGAAATAATTTGCAGAGAAAACCACAGTGCTTGACTTGATTGTACTTTAGGAATTCTAGACATTTTGTCAATTGGATAATAGTTTTTATTTTTACCTCCCAGGGGGGTTGTCTACAGAGATGCAAAAAGACCCTTGATTCGTTTTGCTGTCCACGAATTTCAACTCAGTGGACTGTTATAGTTGGTGACAGAAGTTCACTTCGCTTACAACTACAGATATGCAGTCCTGCGGAATTCCCAGCAACTGAACGTGACTTGTTCACATGTTTGTTTGTAAGCAAGTCGTCAGCGCAAACCAATTACACGCGCAAAGTGGGCTGTAAATCAAGGTATAACAATTGCAGAACGGCGTGTGCGAACGAGGAATGGAATTCGGGAAAAGTGCTGTCTTTGTTGGTCGCCTTACGCACATATTTACAACATGCTTGCCAGAGATACTGTAGTTAGCACAAGCACACTGCACTTTTGTTAAGCTAATTCTGTGCTCGGTGGAACACTGGCCACTTCGCCTTACAAACTTTTGACCGAAATCTTCTGTTTGCATAATTTAATTGCAAGTCTATTTATCCGGAACAATACCACATTAAGAATTGCGAGGCAGATGTGCGGAGTGGATTGGCCTATTTTCTCGGAAAACATGCTGTTAAGCAAAAATGTATTAAAACTATAGATTGCATAACATCACACCAGGGCGAAAGAGAAAAGAAATGTCTTGAGTATCAGAGTGCTAACTCATCAGGAACGCACTTCAGATGTTTACCTGGTGAAAACTATTTCAATTCCTTAATACGAGAATTACCTCGTGTGCTTTTGCGATGTTTTTAGAGAACAACAGACTTTTCCCACTTTGTGACCCAAAACGAGCTTTCCTCAGGTCGGACACAGGTTTGTAACGAACAGGATCGCAGTTTTCGTCTTGGGATCTGCAGTTGATTTTTTGCTCCATTCACCAACAACTTACAGAGGCAAAAAGCAATGCATTACCTTTTTTAATCTGTGTAAACAGGTCTCAGCTCTGTCATTGTATCGTCTGTGCAAACGGGTCTCAGCTCTGTCATTGTTCGCCTATCCCACTGACCGAACAAGTCACGCCACACTACTTGCCACCAATCAAAGTGGAAGGCGTAATTTATGTGCAAGAAACGCTGCCGTCCTTCGATCGATGTGCTGATCCCCACCTCTCGTACTGAGCGGTTTATTATTTACTGTTATCTCCAGCATCAGCAACGCAGCATTTCAGGACTTCAGAAAACTTGCTGACCCCTGCTTGCTGTGGTATTCATCTTTCCAACGTCTAGTAGATCCAACTTAGAAACAAGCGTAAAGATACTACATTTGATAAAGGAACGCGAGGCAAATGTTCCGCAAGAAAGCCACTTGATGGTACCACATATTGAAGGTGATGGTATCTTCTCAGCTTGTTTACGCCGCTGTCATGATGCAAATCAACCCCTTTTAGTGATAAAGTTTAGTGCAAACACAAGCAACACTCCGCAGCGTCGTGATAGCACGTAACGTTGAAAGGATATCTAAATAAGGCCATTTCGGAAGATCCATCGTCACCAAGATGAAAAACGTTGCGGGACAGTCATTTAGATTTCAAAACATAACTTTATTTGTCAGCGCCTGAAAAAGCACAGACCAAAAATTTGTGACATCATTGTTTACTACTGTTTCAAAGCAAAGTTGCTATTTTTAGAAATTTTGTTACACGAAACCGTGGTTTTTCAATCAGAACGTGATTTTGATACCAGAGATACACTGAAAGGTCACCGGCTGATTTTTGAACACATTTTTTCCAACTACTTATTCTATTTGCAATTAAGCGTGGGAATTGTGAATGCCAGCAAATTTTTGCAGGGAGTTGTTTCTATCTATACTTTCGATTTTGAAGGTAATATTAAACACCTGGACAGAAATCGACAAAACTAACAAATGCCTGGACTTCGCAGACTGCATTTCGTACGTTTTATGCAGAGCTTTGCGGGTGACTGAAGCGGAAATGTCCAAACGTTTTTGCAGTGCCCAGATTTTGCTATTTCACATTTTCATCGCAGTTGTTGTAATAAAACTGACAGTTGGCATGTGTTAATGATATGGTAGATATGAAACTTGATTAATTTTGAACGATACCAGATCCACGTGCAATGATGGTTATATCACCTTGGATACTGCACATGATATTGGTGTTGCATTTTTATCTTTGTGAACAATATTGTATCTTAGGAGTAATAGTACAGCTTTGTCCAACCGAAATTGTTTGCTGAGCCAAAAATCTATCTTAACCAGGGCCACACATTGAATGACTTCCTTTGATCTTAGCTATCCTAATTGCAGTGGTAACGACTGTTTGGCACCTTTAACAACTCCGTAAGTGTGATTTCATAGGCAAATTTAGTGCTAATGGAAAAGGGTAGAAATCAGGAAAATGGTAAAAAGTTTGCAGCAATGTGTCAGTGGACATATGGAAATGTCCCACCACGCAGTACAGACGTGATGAAGTGGCACCGAGGTCCATGGCATCAAAAATGTCAAATTTAACATTATCAAAATAAAGACAGGTTGTCAGTATGTAGGCTACTTATATTACAGCGAAAACCTATCTTGGCGGCACAAAACTTGGACTGGGCCGTATGCGGGGCGCGGGGTGGACATATACAGGCCCGTAACCAGCTTGGGAAACCAGGGGTGTCGAGTTTTCTGAGAGGGTCCCAATTTTTTAAAACTATATCCAATAGTTTTGAGCAAACTATGTCCAACACATTTTTCCAGGGGGGCGAAAAATTTTGCAGTAGGGGCTTTGCCGCCCTGGGCTCCCCTGTTTACGGGCCTGGACACACAGCTTTAGTACATCGCTGGTGGACGCTTACCCTCGCTGCAATAAAATATTTTACTCGTTTTGTGAAAGGTTGACCTAAAGCTCATGGCCTATGTGTGCGGTGGTTCAGGGAAAGTTGATGCTGTTTCTTCAGTTTTTTCTGCAGCCACCCTGATTCCGGGTGGAATGTTTGGCCACGTCCCAGGCACCTTCAAATGTTTTTCCTGCGACAAGTTCATTTGTCGCAGCGGTTCGCAGTTATTAATTGATCAAATAAGTTTGTGAAAAATTGCATCTCTGATGATATTATCAGCAGAGTATCAAACTTTGAGCAACCATGGTTTGAAGTTAACTCATGACAATTCTCGTGCATTGTAAGAGTATACCAAAATCGGCATCAGCTTTTACATTAAAAGTAATGAAAGAGGGTTCGATTTTCAGCGTGGCGTAGATTTTTTAATCAATGCTTGTTCAGCACTACTGTATATCATATGACAGCAAGTGTTCGCAGTGGCAGTCACGAAGCCCAGTTTTAAGAAAGTAAGAATTACGAGGAGAAACCGTTGCAAAAAGATGTGGTATATTTTATGTCAAGCTGGGGTTGGACAATAATTTATAGTTATTTTCAAAATTGGCTGAATGAGTACGTGCGCGAGTATATCATAACATCGGGTATTTGTTTTTACGGTGTTAGTAAATTACATTTATTTCTGCATTAAAAATAAAGTGTTTAACATGAAGCAAAAGCAAATATTCCCCTTCGATGCAGGCTGTTACACCCCTTGTAATCCTAATATAAACACATCTTTTTGAAACGTTCAGCCAAAGTCCTGGTTATTACTGTATATCTTTTTACATGCCCCGGCGTCCGGAAAGAAAGTTGGAATTTCGCACTCCTGATGAAACTGGCGATACTGAAGTTATTGTAGGTAGTGAGCTTTCATAGGTTTGAACTCAGAAAAGTGTATACAGCAAATTTTTGGGTACAACAAAGAACGGGTAAGAAGTTTTGAAGTTTGGATTAAGTCTCTATTCTAAAACGCACCTGGAAATGGTGTTGAAATGTTCTAAGCACTTTGATTGGGCAGATTATACATGCTTGCTTGTGCAATAGATTTAATAATGATTTAACTCCTCGTGTAAATGCAAAAAACAAATGTTCGCAATGAAGGCAATCCATATTTGTTGAATAAACTAACTTTATAATAAAGATAAAACAATGTTTCCCAACGTTTTATCGCCACCCCCATAGCAATACTTGGTGAAAGGAACACATAGGGTAGAGCTTAATGTACCTGTTGAGAATTTCGTGCTTATTCTCATCTGTCTTGGATTTTCAAATCGTGTCTTAGTTTGCAAGCGGTAATGTTTTCCTTGTTACGCCACTGCATGTAATTATCACACAGTTATTTAAAAAGGGGCCCATTCTACTTTGCGGTTTGCTGTACTAAAACTTGTGCTAGCCACGTCTGCAAATTCCGAAATTTGTTTCTGTAAAGGAGTATGCCGTTACTTCATACTTAAAACAAACACTGAACCAGTGTGAACGGGCCTTTTCGTAAATTCAGCCTAATTGCAAGGAAAACGCAACGCCCCAAACGATTTCAAATCATCACCCATTGTTGTTGCTAACTGAAGCAGCAAGTGCACCATTCTGATCTGCATCAGTCCAACCAATCTCGGTTATCGCTAAACTAAAAAACTTTGAGTAAAGCAATACGCATTCTGCCTGCGAGGAAGAACGAATATTTTGCCAACTCATGCCCAAGGGCGTACGCAAGGGGGTTGGGGTCAAACCCCCCCTTGAGCTTGATATTTTACGAAAACTTTATTACCTGCGAAAAGGAGATTTGTTTTCGCATGCGTTTTGCTTGTTAATTTGTAGACTTAACGCAAATACCGCGGAATGAATTTGCATGCAAATTTCAAGGAACATTGTAAGTGGGCCAAAAAGTTATAATTAGGTTTTGGTGGGAACCTGGGTTATCATCTGCATCCAGAAACCATCTCAGCACTTTTTGCAGACCTTTCGTCCACTACACATGTTTAGCTCTGTGTTCCGCGATAGTTCACTGTATCCGAAATAATTGACTTTGTTTTGTCTGCTAAGGCTGATCAGCGCAAGTGCTGACCGCAGTGGCTGCATTACCAAATTCTGTAACATGACAAAACTGTTGCACGAGCTCAAAAACACCACTTGTTAAAATAGAAGCATTCAGGCATTTGATAATGTCACAGCAGGGAAAAAGGAAAACTAAAAATTTGCTGGACTTCTATACATAACAAAAAATCGCAAGTTTTCTTGCGTACTTCATGCGCATTCTCAATTCTTGTGTAGTTAGCAAGATTCGATCTTGCAAACCGCGGGTGTGCGAGTGCGTCAGACAGTCCAGCCGCGCGCTTTCTGTGTTCCATTGCTCATATTCGACAAGACATTAGCGCAGCCTCATTTTGCAGTTGTAAATTGCTCTGACCCAGTGATGGAGTGTGTTTTAGTCCCCTGTTTCAACGCGCAGCCCAATATTTTTGCAGTTATGAACTGCTGTGTCGTAGCGTTGAGTTTATTTTCCTCCGATATCCTAACCTGGAGCGCTGACAGTTTATATTCAGTTCAAAAAATTAAGGGGAGTGCGTGTAGAAGAAAGTGCATATTATGTCAACAAACTTCGCCAAAACGTTGGTTTGGAAACATGAATATGACGTCAAATTGTGACGTCACAAACAGCGGACACCAACCACACAAATGGCCACCACATGCCACTGAATGAAAATCCCCCATGAAAATTTTCTGCGTACGTCACTGCTCATGCCCAACTGTTTTCATTCTGTTAGTATCTTCGAGTTTGTGCAACTGAACAAACAGTTTAAATTTGCTTGTAAGAAACTTGCATTGCACAACAATGTTGATGGCTGAGCACCAAAACAAAACCAAATTAATTCAATTACTGATCTCAAACGCTAAGAATGAAAACAGTGTTGGCAGTTTGACAAAGTTTTCAGTCTATTCCAAACTACTTATCATCTTTTTGGCAAGTGTAAAAACACTGGAAAATGCTGTCACTACGTTCAAGTAAATCGGCACCTAAATGCAGGCAGATTTCAGGGAGCTTCGGAATGGATGCTTCAAGTCTGGAGGCTGTGCACTTCGGGGAAGAAAACTTGGAATCAAGCCGCAAGACTTCCTTGCGGAAATATATATTGTTAAAACAGATGTACAGCAGAATCGATTCAAGACAGTTTCGCAGTTTTAGCTTTCCTGTCGGCATACGTCAAAATAGGTCATTTGTTTCGTTATTCAATCTGGAACTGTGGTTTGCATTCGATAAAAACGAAAGTTCAAAGAACCGACAATTAATTGTGTAAACACTATTAAAAGCCTACCTTTGTCAAACAAGCTATATACAAGGCGTGTTGCGCTGAAAGTTCCACACACCTCATTTCGTCAAACAATTTGGAGTTCATTGACATGCAACAAAAATGTTAGGACAGGAAGTCACCGCAGAGCGGTTTGGTTGAAGTACTTCAAGCGTTTTGTGTCTGAACATTGGAAAGCCTAAGCTGGTGTTCGTCAACCATGCGCGGTAGATGCTCATTGAAACCTTCAAATGCCTTGTAATTTTTCAACAGTACCGCATCTTTTCGAGACGAAACCGTGATTTGTTAGAAAGTTTTTAAAAGCCAGTTTATTTTTGAGCAGGTTTTTTTGGTTTTAAGCTTTTCAACATATATTTTAAACTTCAGTTCATATGCGATTCAAATATTCAAATTTCACGCGTAAAGTGCTGTGAATAATATCATGTATACAGTTTTTACATTTCGGTATCTCTCCAATGAGACAAGGTCGGATCGAAGCAAATCTGTACTGAAAACAATGAAAATTTCGTGCATGCACTCTACTGCATGTCATTATCTTACCGGGCCATTTTGCAATTAGATGAAGTTGCCTGAGAAAGGCGGACAAAACGAACCTCCTGCTCATTCTTGGTTATTTCCAGATATTTCAACTGTTAGAAACGCAGTGGTTCATTTAACTCTAAGCATTCTGTGAATCAGGAATTACTTAGTCAAGCTTTTTTAACTTGACAAGTTGCAGCTCATATAAAATGGAAAACATTTGCAATCGTAATTCTGGGTAAAAATGCATAAAATTGGAGTAGTTATCTGGGTGATAGAAAAGTGTTTCTTGAGAAGTTGCGACGCCGAATACCTTCAACTACGTCAAGTCGAAAAAATGAGGGCTCCCATGGGAATAGACAAAGCACGTCATTTTGTCTGCTCTATATGACAGCTATCCCGTTAACGAAGCGGTAAAAGCAAATGTATTTTCATATTTTGTTTCCTTGTTTTTTCACAACTTCTTTAGAAATAAGTGTGGCTGTATATCTTAGACAACGCAAAACAACCTTTCTACAGAAAGAGGGCGTCTGAGAAGCAAGTATGAAAAACGTAGCTTGTAATACGTACTACATACAGCGCCGGATTTTGATGTGTGGAGGCCCGTGTGCACAAAGCCAACAAGATGTCTGAAAATCACACACACACACTGAGGCGGAATCAATTAATGTTTAAAGGAGGCATGGAACTTTTACGAGCTTTGGCGTTGACAAAGTCATTGATGACATTGTCGAAGTTCATTTGTCGCAAGATGTCATGCTCAATGCTCATTCGTTCTTGCGTCATCGTTGTGCACAACCTGTCTTTGGTAAATTTCAGTTTGCTTGATGATCTTTCTCCGGTGCAGTTGCTGATCACGAGCACCTGGTATAATCGCAGAGCCGTCTCTGCGTTGAAAAAGAGTCGTGCACATCTGAGTCTATTGTCAACTTCCAGAAAACATTGCGCGCCCGAAATGTTCCCGGGTTTATTATTCTCGAACAGTTACGTAAATTCAGCAAACTGGACAAATTCATTCTCAAGAGACCAGTCCAAATCGTCTTTGTATATGATGACAGGTTTTCCGCATGCGTTTTTGATTTGAACAGGCGTAATAAGAAGCTTTCCTAAGCAAAATATTGTAATGAATTCGGGTATTCTCTTTACAGATGTAGAACTGGCAAATTTCTAACACAAGTTTGAAGTACACAGTAGGCACATGCCTTAATCTGGCATCGACTATATAGAAACCAAATTCCGTCTGTCAGCAATGTGGACAAATTATTGAAAAGAGTATGGGTGTTGGTAATTTTCGTACTGCAAATATGCTATAGTGCAGACAGAGCGATATTTTCGAAAGCTTTAAGAAACAGGCACACATCTTTTCATGGAAATTTCATAATTGTTTCATAAATTTGTTTACCAAGACGCTTTGCAATCCACCTTGTAATTAGTTCATCGTCAGGAAACTTGCGAATGAAAAGGTAAAGCTCGCAACCATGGTTGCATTATTTATCCAATCCGGAACCTAAAAACTACCCCGAAAGCAAGGTTTTCGCTTTTTATCACAAATCACCACTTTATAAATAACTTCGATGCACCTTGCACGACGAAGCGTGAACACCTGCCGTTAAGTTCCGCTGTTTGACCCCATCGTTTCCATTAATAAGACAATCTGACCGGAGAATTATTTGAAAAGCAATCACGACTGAGGACTTTGTTCTGTATTTCTTGGTAGAAAAAGCTCTTAAATGATGGGGTTAGGTCAACTAATAGCCTTTTCTCACGTGGTTGTCGCCGCGCATAGCACAGGTGACCTCCGTTCGCAACGCTTTTACGTACTGCATGTGTTTGAGCGGATAGACACTCGCAGGGAATACAAGGATTTTGTCTGTTTCGAATTTTATTTTTAAGAACTGTTTGTAAACCACTGGGTGGACCATGTTTTTAAAATAGATTGTTTTTTCGTAGAATGTAATAATGGCGTCACTGGCAAATCGTGTTAAACATCACTAAATAGCTGTACTTTTGCACTTTGCAATCATCTGTGCTTTTTTTCGAAAAAATCTTAACTAGCGTTTTACTGAAGTATTGGTATATTTCTTATTTATCCGCTTTCTACGTAACAAAGCGTATTGCTGTCGTACGCCCGACCCAACTATTTAAGGAAATTTACTGAAACTGATTCTGTGTATCCTTGTGGTGGTTTGTAACATCTTTTAGTGAGCATGTGATTTCAAAGACGTGTGAAGACGTATCTGTTTTGTTCAGAATAGTGTGTCGATCAGGAAATAAGTAAAGTTAGTCAATGAAAAGAGACAACAAAAAACTTTGCAAGCGGCTCTAGATTCAATTTGCGCTACACACTGCCTGACTGAAGTGGATCTGAAAACAGTGTAACAGTTTTAACACAGGAGTTTAGGAGTTTTCACAAGTTGAGCTGGTGAGGTTCTTTGGGCTCAATTCGGGTTTGTGAACACCTCGAACTTTAGAACGTTGATCTGTGACCCTGCGCGCAGGGGTGGATCCAGCCAGTAAGGTTGGGGGACAATGTCAATATTATAGGTAGTCAAGTCTAATAACAGCTGCGCTACTGCAAGAGAAATGAAGTATACTTCACAACACTGCTGTGATAAAACAATAGACGGCAAAATTACCTTATATCGCAAATGCTTTCCGAATTGTACAAAGTTATGGTGAATAAAGTTATTTTCGTAGGTTTAGGGGTCGATCGCCCCTCTCTGGATCCGCCCTTGCCTGCGAGGTGATAGCTCCTAAACCGTGCAGTCTTTTGCAGGGACAAAGACCACCAGTAAGTACTGTAGAAGAAGAGAAATCGCAAACACGAGTAGAATATGTTAAAAACCTTACGTCAACAACGGTGCCCTTAAAATTATCGCTTTGATACAAAAAAATCTGTTAAATGCGATTAAAAAGTGTAGGTGTCGCAGAGCTAAAACATAAAGTGACAATTGTGTTACTAAAAGCGTATTGTCTACTTTGGTTAGGAAGTTTCGTAACGAGTATTGTTTATTGAGAGTATATAGGAGAGGTAATAGTTTTTGTGATGGTACAGTGGCAGTCAAGGGAGGCAGTTAATTTTATGAGGATTAGCTACCAATACTACCCGTGATGTCCCACCACATTGTGCGACTTCACAACATTAATTTGGCCAATTAAATGACATAAAGAGCTAGAAAATGTGTGATTTTATGATCACCCAAACAATGATCGGAGCATAACATACTAGCAAAGTGCGAATTTCAGCAAAGTCAGTTTCACCGTAATAATTGTGCATTGATTTTCATGTTTCAACGCTGGTTGACTTTGCATCAGTAGTGGCATCTTGCATCTACTATCTACAGTATTTACCCTAATTACTGCATGGATACTTACAACCAGTGGTGGGATTAAAATATTTTAAGAACAGGTCCAGGACTCCCTAACAACAGGTTCTCTCATTATTACCGTCTCCAGAGACAAACCATGCTGGTTGGCGCGACAAGTGCAAAGGTTGATCTTTTTGTTGTCGACTATGGTACAGTCTAGCAAGGATAATTACTGATTTTAGTTATTTTCCCAAATTTTAGTCTTGTTTTTCACTATTAAAGGTTTGTAACAGGTCTATACGAGAGTTTTGCCAAAATAGGTTATAAGTACAAGATGTTCAAATGGAAAAATTGAGAACCCGTGACTCAAGCCAACAACCGGTTCTCGGGATTAAAGAAATTCCAAGAACAGGTTGTTGCGAACCGGTCGAATCCCATCATTGCAGCTTACAACATACCCATAACATTTTGGCAACGGTTTGGCAGTTACGAAAAGAACAAGCATTTAAGAAGCACTCTTGCTGAACCATACTCTCCAACGTACCAGCTACAGTTTCACACAAACTCTGCTGAAAACATGATGTATCCGTAGGAACCCATTTTTCTGTCATTCCCTAATTTATCGCTTTCAGGGGTGCAGTAGCAAGCTTATTTTGTTATCGCATCCTTGTAAAATTTTATGCATAAACCGATACCTTTTGCTTTTGTACGGAAAAAGAAATTTGAAATATTGTTCATGCAACTGACTTGATTACAGCTGATGTTAGTGCACCAACCCGCGCGATGTAATGTCTTTGACATTCAGCTTAACTCGCTGATCCACAACCTTTTCTCACATGCGGCACACTCGTATAATCTTTTCAAACTCCGGCGGCACACCTCAACTACAATTGACGTAAAAGTATGTTCAAGTTGCAGTTCGTCTCGCGGCTCGCCAGTTGTCTTCCTGCACAGTTCAATTACCAGGATGTCAAATTTTGTGACAGAATTGCAGAACCGCTGTACAGTAAGAGAGACCCGTGACTCATCAGGATGTTGTGGCAATGTCTGCATCAGAAGTTGGACATGCAGTGATTGCGCAGTCCTGTTACAAACGGCAGAATCATAGTGCCTGAAGTGAAGGTAGTTGTTTTTCTTCATTTGTTTTCGTCTTCATTTGTTTGTTAAGTTTCCTCCTTGTAACAAAAAGTTTGCTAAGTAATTGTGCTTGGTGTCTGTTTTCCTCACGCATAAATACTTCAAACGCATTTCGTGATTCTGTAAACCTCTCTGCAGGTTTCTCAAATGCTGTGGTGCACAAAAAGTTGAAAGGCCACGCGGTTGCACAACGGATATAGTGTAGTATAGGACGGCATTCAAGAGCTTGGGTTGCATGCGGCCACCCCTGCTAAAGTAAACAAAATCTGATCGGTCGAGGTTTGTTTCAGGAATGTCGAAGCGTTTACGCACGAGCTGCAATGCGCAGTGATCTTTGCTCTGTCATCCTGGGGTGTGCTGGCGGCAGCTTTTCTTGTGGCTTTAGAGCTTTGTTGCTACTTTAATCAAGGCTTTTTTTCGTAATTTGCTTTGGCAAAATTCTCGATGGGTAACGGTGTGGAATTCCACTACACAAAATGAAACGGGAGAATCCCGCGGCTTGAAAATATGCGAAATATGATCCGTGTAATCACACGGAGATATTTGGCAACTAAATGTAGGCCTTGAGCGCACCTTATTGAGACCAAAAGTTGTACGAGTGGAACAAAGCCTCAAAAACATTTCTTCCCCTGCCGGGACGGCAGAATGTGATGTTCGTTACTGTAGAGAAAATAGAATTAAAAAATGAAAACGACATGCGAAGAAATCTCACTTTCATTAAGCACGAATGGATCTTTTACAAAACATTTAGGAAATTCCTAATTTCTTTTTTAAACGTCTTTCGAACAAACAGCAACCTTTTAGAGGCAAGGGCTATTCAAGTACGTAGATTTTCAGCTCATGCATGCAACAGAATTCAAAAAGATATGTCAAAGCAGAACCGTCGCCAGAAAGTCTTCAACAGGGGGGTTTTACGTTTGTGCAGGGGGGCTTGAACGTTTGTGTAGGGGTGCTTGAACGCAAAACCTCTGTTTATTTATAGTGTTTCATATTTCAATTTGGGGGGGTTGGAGCTTTGCTTGGGGGGCTAAGCCCAGCAAAGCCCTCCCGTGGCGACGGGACTGTGTCAAAGCAATAGAGGGCTATACCCTATGACTAACAGTGGTCCTATACGAAACGTGTCAGACAAAGTGTAGGCTGCTCTAGTTTGTCTTTTTGAAAGCAAAGTGTGTTCCAGAAAATTTACTTAGAAAGCGTGTTAGGTGCAGAGATTGGCCGTAAAGATTACTTCGCGCTATTCTGTTGTTTGGCGCCTTTTCCCTTTGTCTGTGGCAATGCACACAAAAGCTAAGAAGAATGCTTCTTAAATACCACTATTGTTCATAATGGCCAAATTCTGGAAAAAAGTTCTCTCTGCATTATGTGCAAATCAATTGGAATCTAGTGCGGCCTAGCAGTAGTTATGAAGAACTGTCTTAAAAGAAGTTGTTTTTAGCATTTAACCATATAATAAATACTACGGCCAAAGCAAACGATACAACTGACATCTTGCAAACGTTTCGATAACAACTGTTATCATCTTCTGTGCATAGCAATGTTTGCTATGCACAGAAGATGATAACAGTTGTTATCGAAACGTTTGCAAGATGTCAGTTGTATCGTTTGCTTTGGCCGTAGTATTTATTATAATGGTGGCTTTCATCCAAAAATGAAGCTTGGAACTTTAAGAACTTTAAAAACTTTAGAACTTGTCAGTTAAATCAACATAGACTTTGTATTTGCCGACTTAAATCTGAACATAATCATTCAGAAAGAAGCACCAGAAAAATGCATGTTTCATGGACACTGCTTGCAAAAACAAGAGGCATTAAATATTTCAATGTTGAGACTTGGATGTTGTTTGCACCCCCTATCAAAATTTCTGGCTATGCGCCTGATTTAAGTGAAATTGTTTTAGCTCAGGCTATTGTTTATTCAAAGGAAAATCTGTCGTTTGTCGTTGTTTTGTTAAGTGCTTCTTCTTGGTTCGTATTTTTGTGATACCCTAACTTTTGGCATATGTCTGTATTTCTTGAAGAGTAAAATTATAGCTGGAGGATGCTAAAATATCAGAATATGCATAAAAAAATTCTTCAGCATCCCGATCAAATTCCTTTTCTGCAAGAGTTTAGGAAGGTCCGCCACGAAACGTGACGGACAAACATCGTCTGAAAAACTGTAGCCTATGTGTTAATCAAACGGGAATATCTTCGTTTTTTCAAAACCAGCCACAAGGTTGGATGGCATAGGATAGGTTAAATCTACGGAAAGAGTTGAAGCAGGCAAGTCGCATATTGGATATGGGGTTGGAAACCACCCTCTTGAAACTTACGCAGCTTTATCCGCGGAATTTATGCCAATAGCTGAAGCCCTTTCACAAAAAATACTACGAAACAAGCAATAAAATTACAGAATCATGCTTTTTCTCAATCGTCTGTATATCCAAAAAGTTACGCGGGCCATTGAGCCACTGTTCATTGAACCCCACATATTGTGGCTCATGGGTCAATTCTACGCCATTTTGAGTCAAAATCACGTCCTCACTTAAACCCGGCCAGTCGATGCTTTTTTCTCCTGCTAAAAGGCATATGATGTTGCACTAAGTTAACCAAATAAAAGATGCCGGAAACAACTTAGAAACAACAGCGTTAAAACAAAAAGTAAAAGGCCCAATAATTTTACTTCAACCACCAGAAAAGTTATAACCAGTGACAAAAACCAGAAACGCTGTTCTTGCTTGCATCCCGTTAACATGGGAAAAATAAGTAAGCATCAGAGATGAGCGGATATTGATTTTTTAACTCCTGATCCATATCCGATAAATTTTTTGAATATCCATATCCAATCCTTATCCGAAAATTTCCGAAATTTAGTATCCGATATCCATCCGAATGCGACACTGGTTAAATACGAAACAAACAGGCAGTGGTTATAGGTCCACCAGTGGACCTTCATTTTTGAAAACTTATTCATCCGTCGCCTGTAACATGACACTAATCCATGACAAGTGTGCAGCAAGCTGGACTACGCTTGGTAAAAACTTAATAAACCTACACCTAACACCTGTTAAACCTAAACCACACACCTGTCCACAACAGTTTGGAAACTTTTGAAAAAAGCAAATAAAAACAGGTTCCTTGAAAAGTGCAACCACTAATACCAAAACAAATGGTGCCCAATCATGGCAAGAGTCAGCACAAAAACCCTTCACACAGCAAGACACATCTACCTGACTACCATGACAGTGCTGCTAATGTGGAAAACCCAGCGTTTTATTTTGTGTCACTGCTAGCGGACCTGTAGCTACTTCCAAACAAAAACACCCTGTCATTCTGTGACCAAATCCATAAAAATAACATCACATGTTGTGCACTTTCAATTGTAAAAACAGAAAATTAGTGTATATTTTGCTCCCAGAGGTATAGCTCTGCTGTGGGTATTTTTCCATTTGAACAGTAGTGTATCTGGCTTTGTCCACTTATAACACTGAGTTTGTGGCACTAGCAGTTAGTACGACGAACCTGGTCCAAACGGAATTCCTGCTGTGCGAGTGGTTGTCGTTTGGGCCCTCAACATTGTTGTTTAGGCTGGGCTGATAGAGATGACTCTTTCTATGGGAAAATGTGTGATGTAAGCTACAGCCCTTTTTAATAAGTTTTCAAAACCAGACACAGGTTTACAATTTGTAATAGGGTTTTTGGTTATATGGCAGAGAAGATCCGCTAATCCAAGGATATAGTCCTTGTCATGTGACCGATTCCACCTGCATCAGCTAATTGCAAAAGAGCTCAAATCATTAAATCAATTGATGAAATAAAGAAAATATATTTTGTAACACTGTGAGTAGATCACAGTATAAAATATAGTAAATCTATGTAGCTTACAAAAACTACAAACTCAAACTGTCTTTTAGCAAAGGTTGACTGTATAAAACTTGAGGAAGAATGTTCAAAATTCTGACCACAAGGAAATGCAGCTTAAACATTGAAATAGACCAGGGGTGGCCAACAGGTTGCAGGTTGACTACATCAACCGGTTGATCACCAAGTCAGAGTGTTACTTGGTTGATTGCACCTGATTCTGCATTGAATTAACAAGCTGCATAGTTTTCAATCAATATTCCAGAACGTACATAAAAATTATCCACCAGCTCGTTGGTCACGTATATTCTTTGGTGCCTCTTGTGATGGCTGACCATAGCCTAGCTCAGCAGATGCCGCAAAGGTATTGTAATACGTTTTTCTATTATTGTGTGGCAATCATGATTTAGGTGTAACAGACACTTTGCCTTCTGTCTGTGCATCACTGACTAAAGCGATGGTACACTGCATTTGAACATGAGATACTCAACTTTGGCATTTTGTATTTGCGACAGTATTTAATATTACCAACTGGTCGATCGCGAGTTATCAAGAAATTTTCTGGTCGATCCCAGGCGAAGACAAGTTGACCACCCATGAAATAGACTATATTAGCCTACACAACACACATATATGCCACTCAGCACAACAAAGCAAAGCAGCATTCCAGCAATATAAGAGCAGCTTACTACTTCCACCTCCCCGGAAGATATTTACGATGAATTAGCTAACACAAATTAATTATCATTGATTGTGATGAGTGCAGCGCATAGCCTACTGACAAAATCATTTTGATTTTTTGTAAATATAAAAATCATAGTAAAGAAAACATGATGTTGTCACCATCATTTGTGACATCTTGAATCACTCTCAGAAAGCTTTCGTTATGGAAATCAAACAAAAATCCTGATCCTGTCCTCATCCAATTTTTTTCAAAAATAAATATCCAAATCCAATCCTGATCCAAAAAAATCGCAAGTATCCTGCAGGATATCCAGTTATGATCCTGTCCATGCTCACCTCTGCCATGCGTCTGGTTTCGTGACGTCACGTCCTTTTCTGATGTGTCTGCTATGGTCTGCGTTCGAGTACGACCAGTTTCTATATTGACGCATCAGATTCATTGCCCAGGGTTTGGGAAAGAGCNGTGATAAGATGTACTCGTCGACATTGTTTAAGTGTTTTGTACTGAGGTAAAGAAAAAGATGNATGAACGACCACAGAACAATTGCTAATAGTTTATGGATAGCTGAAACACCCTGAATTTACGAAAGATCAGTCTGGTCTTCAGTAGGTCCAGTGGGGTAGGCTACTAAACTGCTATACTGTTTAGGCCGACATGACCCGGCGTACCTAATCAGCTACTGTTGGTTGAAGTTTTTGTGGCAAGCAAGGCGTGATTTGTGTGACATAATCTACCATCTACTCTAGGCCATTCTAGGTGCTGGGCAAGTCATGCTAAATGAGTGTATTTTTTGCAGTAGGCTGGCCTACATAAAACGCAAACTGTAATTGAAAGTAAGTTGTGTAACTTTCAATGAACAGTTGATGAATCTTGTTCAGGCAAAACACTGTCACTTAAATGATCAGTTATGAAGTACAAGAATGATAAAATAAAGGACAACATTTCGCAAACATTACGCATTTTGTAAAGTGATGATGTTTTGCTGTCTTGCAAAGCCAATTAAAGGCTATTGTTGTTTAATCCCCTGCTAGTGATTTTGTGTGACATTAATTGTACCTGTTGTCCATGCTGCTTTAATTTTTTGACACTGAGCCCCTCTAGACATGAAACAAATGTTTTTTAAAGCAAAGCCGTCATGACCATGGAGGTAGGCCTACATAAAATTCATTCAATCTATGTAGCAACAAATCATGCAAATTTTATGTAATGCAATACTTTGTTCGTCTGAAATAAGGACAGCACTACTTTTTTAATAATTTGTGAAGCATTGTACAAAGTTAAATTTGGCAATTTGCGTTTATTTTGAATGCATGTAACCAGTCATTTCAAGGTTTTGTGCAGTGTACCGCCACAAGTCTTGGGTAACTTTGTTCAACAGTATGGTCTACAAAATCAGTAACACCCTGCAAATACGTTACTTGCGATGTCAGAACTTAAGTCAAACACAGTCTTGCACTGCAGCACACCAACGTCATCGCCGAATTTCAGGTCTAAATCATCCGTTCAGCCCAGGCCGTGCACAACGAACGCACCGCTTCATGCGCATACGTGTGCATACAACGGCGCATTGAACTCACCGCACAAGTCGCAGATACAACAGATGCACCGCACTAGAAGCATCCCGTGTGCACATAAGTGTACGGGAGTGCATATTTTTGGGGATGCAAAAAAATTTTGCCCAAATTTGATCTAGCTTTCCCAAATAACGTATAAACAGCAAGTCTTAATGTTAAGATTAAAACGCACGATTGCAAACTAATCAAGGTTTCTGCATGCCTAATTAGGCCTACCAATTACCGGGGTTCAAAGCCGTACGCCCTCAAATCGCAATCAATATTCTGTCTAGCTACATGTGAACAATGGTAATATTTATTGTGTTGAAAAATGTCAAGTAATTAAAATAAAATCCTCCCAAAAATTGCTGTTCATGCCACCACGCGTAGAAGGTGTTGTTCAGAATCTTCATTTTCAAGTTTTTATATACATTCTAAACTTATTCTTCCAACACGATCATCCTAATAGTTATGATCTGTTCTTCTGTAGCATAGATGTGTGCATTTGTGTTGGCCACAATGGCAAACAATCTGGAAAAGGAGTAAAATATCGGGTTACGATTTAAAGTACTACATTGCCACAAATAGGTCAAGTCTCAAGTAATTAAGAGGTAAAGGAGGCAATTTAATACATAGCATATAGCTTTTAACCTTCCACATTGGCAATTTTCACTGCACCATGTTGTACTTAAAATACTACAATTTACTTAAAACGCGAGTCACATTATGAAAACCAAAAATCCACTCCAGTTTAGACAGTTAAATGTGCATTGAACACAGCATGATAAGAAAAAATAACAATACGAGACTGATACACGCAAATACTGCAGCCTATATGACAGGGTTTTTTTAAGGAAAATGTTAGGTACCGGGTATGGGTATGTAGGGACCCGATTTCTCTGATTCTAGGGACCAAATTTTCTCTGATTTTAGGGATCCGATGATAATTTTCTGTGATTCTAAGGACCCGATTTGAAATTCTAAAAACCCTGCTATATGATCAACTACTAAGGAATGTGTACAAATGCACATTCCCAATGACAAATGATTTATAACCTCAACAAGAATATTTTACAAAAATGGCAGTGCTCCACTGTGTTAGCATAAGTGAATTATGCAGTACTGTTCATGAAAGCTTCATTTCACAGCATTAAATTGAAGCAATAAAATTTGGCAGGATGCAAAATTTGGCAGGATGTATTGCAGTACATGAAACAAACGGAAAATTTTGAAAACCTAAACAGTATAAAATCACAGTTACATTACCACCACGGAACATATTACAGCTGCAGTTACGTAGTTAATTCTATCCATGAACACTTCATGGAAACAGATTTGCACTTGCAAGTCTCACAACATCAAGCAAGTTTGAAACACGAAAACTTCACACCATCATATCACAGCTATACCACATTACTACCGCAAAACATTTTGCAGCTACGGCTACATTTTCGTTGTAGCCTACACTTTACAGCAGGGGTCACCAACATCGTGCTCGCGGGCACCAGTCGCCCGCACGGACCACGTGGGTCTCCCGCGGGCTTGTTCTGACAATAGCATAAACATGCTCAATGTCTTGACATGGATGAATGTCTTTAATTTTTGTTGATAACATAATTGAAGACAAATTGATCAAATTTTTATTTCGGAAGTGTGTGTATCAAACTCGCAGCCCTTCTCATGAATCTGTCCCAAGAAGTAGCTCTCAGTTTCAAAAAGGTTGGTGACCCCTGCTTTAGAGCATTAACAATTTGAGGTTTACAAAAATTAGGGTTACTTGGAATGATGAGTTACCTCTACTGCATGTTCCTAATTTTGAAATGTTTCTAACTCTACCCAATTTTGAATGAAGTTGTTTCAGTTGGCCCAATTTTGATTTGGGCTGTTGTAATTTGCTCAAATATTTATAATATATGCAAATCTGAATGATTTGTGAAGTTCCCTAAAATTGAAAAAGCTGTTTGAAGATCCCCAAAAATGAACAAAGCTGTTTGAAGTTACCCAAAATTGAATCAAGATGTTCCACTTGGCCCGAATTTTAATGGAGCTATTGTTGTTTGGCCAGATTTGATTTAGTCAGTTGGAATTTACCCGAATTTTTCCAATTTATGGTAACATTTTTAGCTTCACCCAAATTTGAATTAAGCAGTCCCAATTTGCTCAGATTTCATTAAAGTTGTTAAAATATACCCAAATGATTTTGATTTTATCCAAATTTGAATAAAACTCCTGTAATTCACCCAGACATTTCTGAACATACTAAAATTTTAATGGAGCTTTTCTATATAGCCCATCTTTGAACAAGACTGTTTCAAGTTGCCCACAATTGAATGAAGCTGTTGCAAATTGGCAAAATTTGATTTGACTGGTG
>JGI24158J21664_10002032_pt1 | contig 23940 bp, 17 predicted proteins | sample Ectturendosymbi3_FD_21664 | JGI IMG/M metagenome (IMG submission 21664) | reverse complement strand
CAAATGACAAGTTGATACAAACCAGACCTCACGTACGGAATACAATAGCGAGTAGGAAACGGCAAGTCGTAATGCGAAAAGGTAAATCCACTATACTAGTGAGTGTCGGCCAGGCCACGCGCCAAAAGAATCAAGTACTTTTATGTCAACGAAGCAATTTCAATGAGCGTGCACAGAGCGCCTACTTATTAGTTCCGATTGGCGATGGTATCTTTTACAGCGTATTGTGTATTGTTCACATATTACACTTTTGACCGACTTAGGAATTGGGGTCACCCTAAATGTTGGGGGCCCCTGGCTGTAGCCCAGTCGGCACCCCCCTTAATCCGCGACTGGGTTTAGGGCAGGGTGCACAACCTTTTCGCTATTGCCGGGCGCATTACGTTTATTTTTATTAATCACGGCCGCCAGTGGCTTCAGGCTATTTACATGAATTACCTTTAGGAAGAGGATTTACCCGACAGTATCCGCTTTGCTCGTGCCACTAAGTATAATGGAATGTCAGACATTTTAATGAATTTATTTAAGCACAATTCCACACGTCTGTATGGCCGTCTTTCTACTAAGTATTCGTGTTCAGTAGACAAACAGTTTTTGTTAAAGCGCGGCCGCCATAACTTGTATTTTGAACTACATGTGCACGGCCTTATAAATTTTTATCGAAGGTCGAAGGCCGCATGCGGCCGTACAGCCGAAGATTGTGCACCCGGTTTAGTGTTAGGATTGAGGCAGTGTTCCCATTAAGAAACTTGTGCACTGAGCAAATGTTTGCTTTGTTGCGCAGTAAGCGCATGCAACTGCGCAATATGCAGGCACACAAACAGTGAAGCGTTCCCAGCGTTAAAAAGGCTATGCGATGTATATACCGTATTAAATTTAGAATGTGTGGAAGTGCGCGAGAATGAAATGCAACTGCGCAAATCGTCTGGTGGCACTGCGCAATTGCGCAGTTGCGCACCTTAGAGGGAACACTGGATTTAGAGTTAAGGTTTAGGATTAGAAAAAGACAAATAATTGACGTCTATGAATAAGTCAAATATTTTTCAGCGGTTAGTTATTACCAAACTGTCGCTTATTGTGGACTAACTGACGTCTAACCAGTGGCGTAACGAGGTTAGATGGCGCTCGGGGCAAGAAGCAAGTTTGGCGCCCTCATGTCCTAACCTGAGGACTTTTGGAAACAAANGTACNGTATTGAAGAAAACACTTTCGACGTTGTTGGGACTTTTCGTCGCCCCCAGCGGTCATTCGACGCCCGGAAAATTGTGTNCCCTTGTCCCCCTCGTTACGCCCCTGCGTCTAACCAAAAGTTTTTATTTTCGCAACAGACGTCACACAATTAATCGCCAAAGTCTATTCCTTTACTCTGAGAATCGAAATAACTGACATGCAAGAATGTAGGTCAGAAATTTCCTAGTGGTCAGATATTTCGCTTTACACCGGACACTGATCCAGCTGCACCATTTTCAGTGTTGCATCGTGTGGTCCATCCTTGGCTGATGTGGCTATAGAAATTTTCTGTGATGCCCTAAGCACGTGTTATTTTAGAAAACAATTTTGTTTTTCAACNGCAATAAACTGAAACATTTTTTGTATTTACCTAATCATTCAGTTTAACTGAGAACCTACGAGCAATCATCGAGCGCACAATTTNATTGTTGGTTTGTTGCGTGCAACAAATTTCACCCGAGTTTGCTTTAATGTTTTTATTTGTAGTTAGCAATATAGTCCTAACAAAACTACCTGGTGTACAAGCAGTGCTGTATTTAGTAAACGAAATGAATGCAGGTGTCGGATAAGTTCATCTGGGAAAAATAGTTTCTTTCGCAAGTAACTTTGTTTATGACCTCGAAAGGAAATTTGATTTGACAGAATTTGTAGGCTGAAGTAGAGTTTCTCATGGATCATGAAACCCGTACATTGGCACAGGTGAAAATTGTGAATGGGAGTTATTCATGCGATAAATACCCTGTCACGCGTATACCCTTGTTTGAGCGTTAGAGAGAAAATCGGTCGAGCCTGGATATAGTAATACATTGCGAAAACTTTTTGTTGGACGATTGATCACAAGTCGTTTAGCTTTCAAATTAGTTGGCACTTTACCGAGTTTTTCTTTTTTCAATACCTTTTAAACACGATCAGCAAGGTGAAATACAAATATTTACCATCGTCAACGATTTTTGTATCCAAGAGCATATACCGAACGTCCTCGTGTTCCATTGGCCAGCTCTAAAAATATCTCAAGGATAGTATTTCTTCTCCTCTCACTTTTCCTCTCAGTTTTAAAGGTATTTAAAGTTTAAACGCGTGTGAACTGTTTAAAGCAAATTTTTGGTACTTTTGGACATACAAAAAGTTCTTCAACTCTTTTGTGCTCCTGAAACTGAACCTATAGGACCCATTTAAGAAACTTTTCTAGTCTTCTAAGATGTTTCACATTCAAATGCGGCTGTAGCACGGGGATGCCGTGGTGATTCCCTGAGTCCTGTTGAAGCTGCCCTGATTGCACCGGAAACTTTCATGGGGAAGATGAACAGACTAGCGTGGGTTGATGAATTGCAACTAAAATTAACTGCTGATGATGGAGTCTTGTTATGTTGAAGGAGTGATTTTCATCCTGGTCTGCTACCAACGATTTCGTAAATCCTTTTGTTACGGAAGTCAACGGATGATACAAACCGCAGTTTTAAGTGACTGTAGTTTTACTTATGTTGTTTATTGACAGTTAATTTATAATTTATGTCTTTATCATGTACAGTTTCTATGTATCATTTTGAAAACATCTGAGCTACGAAACTATTGCCTTTGTGACCAAATTTTTGTTTGATAAAAGTTTGAAATGTTATGTGGGGATGCACATTTTGAAATGGTCCGAAGCGAGCAAAAGATGGCTATAAAAATAACAAAAAACACGTGCTACACTTTGGCTACCGGGCATTTTCTTCAAACTATTTCTGGGAGCAGTACTGGTTTCCTTAACGCGTACAAACTATTTTGGATGAAATGTCTTGTTGACGATCGCAGGCATCGCTTTATTTAAGGAAATGTAAACAGGATATCTAATGCGACCGGTGTAAAATTCATGTTATGGTTCGCTGACTTTTCCCTCAGTGAAATTATTTTAGCTGAAAAAAATTTAAACAGCAGTTGGCGGAAAGCTGTTTAAAGCATTAGGTGAGTGTTATTTACGTGTGTAACACAGCTTATAATTGGTTTATGAGTGACATCCAGTACACGAGTTCTGCACAAATGTATTGGCGTACTCCGTATTCCGTTCGGCTTGATAAAATATATTTTTGCATGTTTTGTATAGAGCGGTTGCTGCGTTCTCAGAATTCTGACTCAGTTAAACGAACCTGCGACATAATTCTTTGAACTGTGTGATAACGTTCAGCTCTAAAAAATCAAATATTTATCTCTGAAAAAGTCTGGCTCACTTCACTTTTAATGTTGCCTAACTCTTTTTATAGATGAGGGAAATAGACTATTGTTGGAGTACTGTAAGCACTTCTTGGGTGCTAAAAGACTCTGTAAAGCCATGTTCATGAGTCAGACCCTGCACGGAGTGTTTATCGTTCCGGGTTACTTTCCTGTTGATGACTTTGACAGAAGGTGAAATCACTCGTACATTTCCCCTTCGTACGGTAAACGCGGTTCTTGGTTGTGAAAAATTAACGTGTAGCAGAGGAAAACAAAGGTTTTCCATCATACTCTTTCTGTCAAGGATCACTATTTGCAGCTTCCTTTAGGTACGAGTGGTGTCTTTGTATCTGCAGCCAGTGCTTGGATAGTGACCATCATTCAATGTTTAAAAATGTAGAAAATTGCATTAAACCTGGAATAGGCGCACTTAGTCAAAACTGACTGTGCAGTTGTTCAAGAAACAGCATAGCGTTTTTATAAGCCACTAAAATACAATTACCGTAACTCTGATGCTGGGCAGCAGTCATTTTTCTCTTTATGACCCACAGGTTTTACAATAAATACTACTGCAGGTGGTGTACTCCACTGCTGCTTTAATAAAGCCAAGTTCAGACTAAAGTTTTGCATGTATACATGGGCGTAGCCTAACATGTTTAGGAGAAAGAGCGCGAGAATTTTTAAATTTTTTACTAACAATATTCCTAATTCAAGTTTCAAAAATTTCATGTTTCAATGAAGAAAATCTTCCGATGTGTGTAAAATGAGGTTCTTCAGATTAAAAGTAAACAAAAGGCACAAAAGTAGCAAGAAAATGTACGAAGTTCTGAGATCCTGACGAAATTATGCTGCTTTTGACCCATGAAACGAAAAATTACTAGTACTCTGGATTTGTTGGATATTATTGTGCTTACAGTGATTTTTTGTATCGTTCTTGAGAAATCTTACGTATGATTAAGGCACTCGAAAACATTACAACGATCTTCGTTTTCTCCAAAAATTGCGATTCGAATTTAGTTCCTTTTTAAACATGATTTTAATACAAGCAGCATTAACTAATCTTTAATTATTGTATGTGAATAGTGGGTAATTGTGAAAACTTTGAATTAAGAAAGGAATCTTTTGCTTGGAGTGGCTTATTGGAAAAATTGTGATTTCACCTGGCAATGACAGAATTGCTATTTCTCGTAATTAAATTTATTTTCGTACTTCAAAAGTTTATTTAACGTACACTGTTTTGCTGGTGCTTTTTGGGGGTTTACGCATCCAATTTTTATGTCAGCGCGTGTGCGATCAAATGCCAGTTTTTTTTGTGGGCTCGCCATTTTATTTGATTAAAATGCTGGAAAACAGAAGACCCTTCTCTAGAATCTGTCAAGATGTGCTGACCAACGGTTTGCTGATATGCAAGATCAAACTTGCAATTGATCGATACTAAGTCCCCTGCTCATACTCATTTCTTTGCAAATTTCCACAATTCGGCGCATCCTCTTTAATTTTTCTGTTAAAAGCGTTACGTTTCTAGCGATAATTTAGTAGTTGAAGACCTCAGTTTGAAAATATCGGTTTCTTGTTGGGACCGTCTGCTCCCTTGTTTAAAAAGAATCAATTGAATTTCCTGGTATTTCTGACACACATCGCAGTGCTTTGAGCAAATCATTATTGGCAGATGGATTAGATTGAAAAAATATGCGTTGGACTTGAAATATTGCATGAAACGTTAGTTTTATTGGGTTGTTTTCTGACGGACATGATGGACGTTGACATCGGAGACCAGGTGATCTCCAATTGGAAACCTGTTGCTCATGCAAACATTTCAGTTGGAAATGTGGGTCAAGAAACTTCATTTGCAATAAGAGGTATGTTGTTCGTGGCTTGCGGTTCTCATGTTGTTCGTGGGTTGCAGTCTGCCGTTCCCATTGCTCATCACTGCAGTTTGCCTAACTTATGCATATTTTCGGCTCAATATAGTAGCCAAATACTTATTTTTCAGAAGCGGGGCCCATATAATCTTATTTTGTTTTATGAATTTTTTTCCTCTTGTTTCAAGCAAAGAGTTCGGAGATAGTCGTCCTTTTTTCAGTGGCCCACGTGGTTTTTGTTTATCATATATTAATATCGGGACAAAAGTTATTTTAAACCATTTACTTTCGAATCAGCACTCAGTACTATAAATGGTGTAAAAATACAATAAGGAAATCGTTTGACACACTTTTAGAACAAAGGCCAACCAATTACTATACCCTAAGTGGTAGGAATTACAACTCGTAAGTCATCATGGCACTGATTCAGTGAGAGATCTGGGCTTCCTTTGCCGAAGTAAGACGCCCCGACCTGCAGGGATTATGGTAGTCAATGGCACCCGAAGTGTGTTCCTCATGTCAGTCGTTCCAGTCACTTTTGGACTAATTTGGCCTTGGTTCAGCACGGCCCGGTAAAAATTTCTTCACGAACCGGATCAGAGTAAGTTTGAAGGTGACTGGAAATTATGGGGTTGGTATTTATTTCTCATGCTCTTTAAAAATCGAGCAACAAGCGGTTTGCTTTCGTTTCTAAGATTAAAAATTCCGTTCCTTGTTTCACGCATCTTGTATTTCGCCTTTTTCAAAGATTTATCGTTTTGCCTCCAGTTGTTGGTTCCTTGGTGCTCAATTTCTTGTTGGGGCTTCTTTTTCAAGGCATGTCTTTAACTGTTTCTTTATTTTAAAATACACACGACCAGTTCTTTTAGAGCAGTGGTCGGCAAACACCGGGCGGCGTCCCGGTGCCGGTTAGTGAAAAAATTGTTACTGGGCCGTGCGGAACCAAGGCCAAATTGGTCCAAAAGTGACTGGAACGACTGACATAAGGAACACATTGCGGTTGCCATTGACTACGATAATCCCTGCAGGTCGGAGCATCTCATTGCGGCAAAGCAAGCCCAGATCTCTCACTGAATCAGTGCCATGATGATTTACGAGTTGTAATAAATTTGCATGTGCCGTAAATTCATTATTTTTTTAGGGCCGGTTCGCAAAATAACGCCAGGCTGAAACCGGTCCGTAGTGCGAAAACGTTTGCCGACTCCTGTTGTAGGGTAACTGTTGTTGCAAACAGGAGACCGTTTTACACCCATGCCGTATGCACCGTTTTTAATACTGTGGTATTAAAGGCAGTTTTATAGTTTTGCCTTGTAAACAGATAGCACGGTTCTTTCTAACTCGGATATCCAAGCTTGTTCTAATGAGACAAGACAAGAAGGAAGAAGCAAATATAAGAAAATGCTGTATATTGCCTCTGTTGGAGTTTTCTTCAATACTTCAGCTTTTTATGGTAAGTTATTGCTCGCCAGCAACTGCGTAAAATTCTGTTGATTCTTCTCCACTGCAAGTACGTTGCTTGCAGTCTTCAGCAAATCAGAGCTGTAGAAAGGTCTTGATAAAGCAAAATATATTTTTGTGCAACCGTGTTCGTGGTTTCATTGGACCGGTTATACATAAAAGCTTTCTGAAGCTATGCTACAGTGTTTCAAGATATGAAGCTGCTAAAATTGTAAACACCAACAGCGGAAGTTGATGGTATAGTAGTAAAGCAAGTGGTGCGGAACATTTCGGCAAATTCTGAGAGCTGACATATCGTCTACATTGTGTCAAAGTCAATGAATCTTCCTTGCTGTTACTAATTTTAGAGAAAAATGCACGTGGCGGTCGTGATTTACAACTAGGTAATGGATCTTACTCGTGGTCAGGGCATTTGTTATTAAAAAAAACAGGAATAAACTGCTCAACGCTTACAAGTTTGTTTCGGGAAATTCGGCTATTCTCGGGAAGTTAATTATAGATTTCCTGAAAGCAGGCTTAAAAAAGTATTTCCTTTGCTTAGGTTGTTTTTCATTGCTTTTAAATTGCAGTAGCTTGGTATTTCACAACTCACGCAACATTTTTAAAGTTTTTGTAAATTGCTGCCTCCGTTTTTTGCTGCAACATATTATCATAATCCTTCTATTGTTGTGATTAAGGGTAGTTCGGTATTGGGTGAATGTGCCATTGTGTCTTAGTGTCCTATATATTGCTCTTCGAACTGTGCCGGAAATAAATGCGGTGTCAAGTGACACTTGTTTGCCCTCTACAGTATTGTAATAACAATAATCTACATCTTACAAGTTACAATACGTGCAAACTTTTTGTTGCCCAGGACTGATCAACTTACAGAGTAGCTTGAACTTGCGCGACGGCCTCGGAACTACGGGCTTAGCGATTGGCTACGTTGCGTCATTACTGTGGGCGCTCCTCGTCACGCCATGTGCGATCGAAAGTCTGGGTCCGCGAATAGCGCTGATCATCAGTGAAATCTCTTACATCGTTTACTGCGCAGCCAACTATTACCCAAGTAAGGGTGTAGTGTTCACTATATGATAGATATCTTCAGCTTTGCTGATCAAAAATGAAAGTCATTTGAAAAATTGCTCTCAAACGCTAGAAAGTTTGTTTTGAAGGCACTGTACAAATGGTCATTTTACATTGAAAAACAAATGTGTTTTACAAAACAGTCGCAGTGTTTCAATCAGTGTAATTATTTGGGAGGTCAAAATGGCCAACTGTCATTGGTTTATCAGTACCTTCTTAATTCGTTAAAATAACAATACTTTAAGGTAGACATAATGCTACTTCCGTTAAACTGTCTTGATCCATTCGCAAACTATCCGGATCCATTATCTTACTGGGCAATTTTTATGAACAGTCAGTGCTAGCTGCAGAATACTTGTTCCAATCAAGTAATAGTTTTTTCAATTTCATACAGGTTTTTACACTTTAGTACCTGGCGCTGTGATGCTTGGATTTGGCGAGGCATGCTGCTGGGCGTCTATGTCCGTCATCGTAACATATTGTGGAGAGCAGTACTGGCTAGCAGGCAGGTCGAATACCTTCGGCCAAGAAAATTTGTCGCCTTTACCGACTTCCGCTGCACAGAAGCCCTCAGTTCCACACAGCAATGGTTCACTGGATGTTTCCACTGTAAATACTGTCTCAGGTCGCCTTTCCATCAGAGCGAGTTTTGAGGAAGAACTTGCTTGCCCATCAAAAACAAAAGACGCTACCGTCAGCCAGTTTTTCAGCCATTACTTTTCTATCGTCAAAGCAAGTCAGGTAATTGGAATACAATACTAATGCAGTTGAGAATGTCGTCTTAGAATGTAACCAATCTCCAAAATATCGCGGGCATTGTCTAAAAAGATAGTTATTGACATGGCAACGTTCCCGCTATATTGTTTCTCGCGATAAAATTCTCGTAGTTTACTCGGGATATTCTAAATAAATGAATCTGCAGCAAAATGTAAAGGTTTTTTCATATATTTGTATCTTTTGTTCCAGGTGATTGGAAATCTTCTGTCGTACGTTACGTTGTACACCTTTGGTGTTGCTACAAAATTTAACGACGATGCAACTGATGTCTTTCAATCAAATGATTCGCGTAACGTGACCTCTAATGACATGATGATGAACAGCAGTTTTGACTTCGCTATGTGTGGAATTAACGATTGTGCGGTATGCTTAACACACAAGTACTTCTTAAAATCTTGTAATAGCGAGCATATGCGTCTGCAATTTATGTTTCATGTTAGATTTAGTTGCTTTATGCTTTCTGTAGTGTGCAACATTACTTTGCAAAACTTGCATCAGAAACAACAGGTTTGAAGTAAGTTATGCTGGACTTTCCGAAACGACTCTTTTCACATTCAGCAACACTTAATCCAAACAAATTCATCAGGGTGGTTCAAAAAAGCTCCCTATTATGTTTTTTGATCTCATTTTTTAGTCAAATGAAATTTTATGACAAATTTTTCACCAAACATTAGCAGAATTATGAGATTATTGTAGACGTTGAAACAGTTTTCGTGTCCTGTCCTATAATAGTTGATAACATGCTGTATCTAGGCACTTTTCTGGCGAATAACTGCTCCAACACGAACGTTGATTCTCATTTTCTTCCTCAAAGAAATACCGTATGGCCCGATGATTCCATTTCTACCTACGGCACACCACACAGTCACTTTCTCCTGGCTAAGTTGGCGATGGGTATGCCCATGGGGTTTAGCCTGAGACCAATAACGCATATTCTGCTCAAGTGGCAGTATGCCTCATCTCAAGTGGCAGTGAGCCTCATCAATGAAGGAAATCAAACCCAACAAGCCAGGGTTGTTTTCAAACCTCTGACTCATACCCTGTCTAAACGAAAGGGGTTCAGCTTTATTGTCATCAGTTTGCTTTTGCAAGATTTGAATTTTGTAAGGAAAGAGCTCAAGGTCTTCATGGAGGATTCTCAAAAGTGATGATCTGGAAATGCCAACTTCTTGTGAGAGACGGCGCGTTGCTTTTCTGGGAGATTCCGCAAGCCATTCCCGCAAATTCTTAATGTTGTTAGGTGTTTGCACTGAACGAGTTCGACGACTGTGACCTTTATTGGCATTTGCGACACTTCCAGTCTCCCGAAATTTGGCCACCAAACGTTCAGTTGTTCTTCTCTCAGGTACTTTGTCCCTGCCAAAATCTCTCCTGCACTGCCTTTGTGTTAGAATCACCGATTTTGTGGCAAAGTACGCCTCTCCTTTTTTGTCCGCTGCTGTATAGCATAGTGTCCACTATTATCCATGTTGACGTCAAAACAATTTCCTAGACCTGCTGTCTACACCGCTTGAAAAATTAAGCAAAATATCTGAAACACAAGTTTGGGAGTAAATAGAAAATAGAGCGCTTTTTGGACCACCTTGTATTTTGCTCACAAAGATATTCAGATCATTTCAAGAAGACTGTGTTTGCGTTTTTCTTCCTAGTAGGACTGTTTAAGATTTTGTAACTTTTAAACGTCATTTTGTTTGAAAAAATTCTTTTACAAGAATATTTTTTGATGTTTTTAAAAAATAAACATTTTTGATAACGCTTTCTGCGATACGTGCACAATGAACGTAAACGAGCAGAACGATATCTGTGTGGTATTGAACCTTGAAGCCCTTTTGTTGAAAGCGCTCCATAGGTCGCATTGACGCCTGTTTGATGTTGCAGCGCAACAATTCGTTATCCGTGCTAGGACATATTCGTCTTGCATTCGCCAGCAATATAAGATAAGCGAACCTTTCTCATTTAATACCGCTTGGCTTCAACGCTATTTGTTTGCAGGCTTCTTTCAGGAACGCTTCTCCAGAAACGCTTTCGCGGTATCTTGCAAAGGATCCAGTGTCAGTCAATATCTTGATTTCCGTGCTTATAGGGATGCACATTATTGCTGTGGTGATGCACTATTTCTGGATGGATCCTTTACCAAAACGTCGCTCGTACGTTACTGAGGATGGAAAAAGTATGGTGCAACACCAACAGTTAGATCAGTGTTTCTCAACTATTGCGGTAGAGTAACAACGACAATATTGTAACACGAAAAAGAAACAAAATATAAACAACACATGGAATTCACTGTTTATGGAAAACTTGAACTTGGTTATAAGATATCAAAAGATTTCCCGATCTAATCAATAGAAAATCTGATAATTTCGATAAATGTTTTGGTTAAACACCGGAATATTGTAACATTCTAAAATGTTTCGCGGACCTTGTGAACGAACGTCGCGGACCACCGATGGAGTTGGTTGAGAAGTGCTGGTTAAGCCTGTGTTTCTACACAACATAGCGTGCGAACTATTCGTTGCAGTCCGAACCCGTCGCTACAGGATGATGGGGGGCAAACCTCTCTTAGGTGAAAGTTTAACCCTAAGTTGTACATTACAGTATATGATTTTACTAAGTTCTATGATGCTATTAGGCTTTGGTAAGATCTGATTTGGTTCTTGATCCCATTCACCCCCCGACTCAAAATCCTCTTACTGCCAAGAAACCTCGGCAGGCGACGAGTCTGTATTGCACTCAATGTCAAGAGAACCTTAGAATGTCCTTAAACCTTAAAATATATCCGCAAAGATTTCCTGCGGAGGAAGGACGATAACCAAACGTTAGTTAGGTTAAGGGTACGTTAATTCAGTGTAAGAGAGTAGTCTCAAAAAGAACATGAAAAATTGAAGAATTCCACTTTTTACCGAATTCTTGCACCGGCTTACCTTAACAAAAGTTCCCGGCAATATATCCAAAATAATACATTTTTTTCAGTTGATGCAGTGAGACGGCGTTCATTAAATCAACTGTCCATTTCCAACCTAATACATGCAGACCAACATAGGACTTGAGGAACTAGGAATTGTGGCCAAGTGATACACCAGGCTTGCAGATATTTCAAGAATAACAAAACTTATCCTTGCACTGCCCTTCTTGGCACACAGTATTTAATTGAGATAAACTCGGTAAAAATTAAATTTTCAATCGCTGATGTGTCACGCCGGAGCACGTATCGATATCTCACCTGGAAATGGTGTGTTGTGCTGTAGACTCCTAGTCTTAAGTCTACTTTTTTGTGCACACCTGAATCCAAATAAAACTAGCAATGTGTCTTAATGAATTTAATTCACTAAAAAGTTTCGAACTAGCATCATTAGGAAACAGTGAAGAAAAAAACTTTTGACGAACATTATATGAGCATACATGATATACTATTTTCCATCATCAAGTTTTGTGGTTTTTGAAGAACAAAAATAATGCTATACTGAAAGAGATGCAGGTCCTCAGAATTGCGTTTTCTACGATGAACGCGTTCCTGTTTTAATTTCTTTGCTAAAGCTGCATTTTGTTGATGACACACCACAGGTTAATCAAAGTGCGGACTTGTTTTTTGCAGTAATGTTACCGGAGCATCTTTCCCAACAAAGTCAAGTCGGTTGTTGCTCTGAAACTGCCACTACGTTTTCCGCTCTTTTTCGCCAAATGATGTCGTTCCAGCAGCTGTTAGTATCACCTCTGGCACTTTACTTTGGATTATTTTTGTCGTATTGTTTATCAGAATTCACCAGAGCTTTTGTGTCGTGCACCCTGGGTGTGGAAGAAGTAAGAACTTTGTGTATTACTAAGCCTTTTTTATTTGAACCGGAGAACGATATTTTCGCGTCGATAATAATCCAAAGTTGATCTATTGAGCTAATGTTTCCGACAACAAAAAACAGTTGAAGATGGTTGCGGAAGACGAAAACTGTATAGAATCTCTGCACAGAGACCTTTAACGGAAACAGTTTTGTTGCCTGGTGTCTCTGTCCCGGTTGATATTTAAATAGAAAGAATCACATTCAGTATCATCTTTATGTGAAATTGCAGGTACGTTTCATGGTGAGCAAATAAAAAGTAATTAGCAGAATTATAGTCATGAAAGCTTATCGTATTTCTTTTTGTTGGTGAAGTTTTGTTATCATAGGCACCAGTGATGTGGTTGATACCGCAATCTCCGAGACTTAGTTCGAAATAGGAGACCGAGACTTTATCAAAAAGGTCAGAGACCCAGACCTAAACGTTTGAAACCGCGAATCGAGACTCAAAAGTTTTTCGGCTAAGTCAAAATTTTTTCAAAAATTCATAAAAAAATACATCCACGCTACCGAACTCCAATTTCGAATTTTCATTCATGTTTGCCAACTTTTCGATTTTCCTTCATCAAGGATGAGACCAATAGCAATCTGGTTGAAGTCCTGGAGCTTTCTAAAGACATGTTGATAGAGCATTCAAGTCTCGTGAGACCAGCCTCCTTCGAGACCAAGACTGAGAAACCTGAGACCTTCGAGACTTACAAAATAGGCCCCGAGACGAGTATTGAGACACAGTCACTAATAGGTACGGTTTATTCATGCATATTTGTGATTTTAACCATCACACAACAAATATGCAATAAAAAGAACCAAGCACCAAAGCGAAGAAAAATTAATTGCATGTTAACAAAAAATAAAATGAGGAAAAGAAACGAGAACTCAGGAATTGTGCGAATTGGTGTGAGCCACATATTTGAGACACAAAGGGTTGGCGAAAGACATTACGGGTCAAATACTCAGGCAGCCCTGTTGGCATAAATCAATACTGAATTGAAGACAACTGAAAACTCTGGGTTTGCTGCAAGCTTTAGAGGAATCAGCCGATTGGGGTCTGTAATGCTTGCATGATTTTGCGATGATTCGGACTCGCATATATCTGTGTTCAAGCCTTTCAATTTGAACACAATTGCACGTAATTTATAAAGTTGTGTTGCCAATTTTTCTTTTTGAGACTTCCAGTTAATTTTATCACCAAGTATAATTTTTGTTATCTTTGTTACAAATCATAGATTGCAGCAATTACTAACTCACGAGAACGGTTAGTGTGAAAAACATATTGAAAAAAAGAGTACAATCTACTGTAAACCATTTTTCAAATACTTTGGAGAGGTTTGGAAGAATGGATAGGATATTGGTCTGTTGCCATTTGTCCCGTTCCTATTATGAAATATGAATGGGACTATATGGCGCCGGCCGTTTGGCGTCGAACTGTTTTGGTGCTGAGTCAGTCCCATCGCCACGGGGTCTTTGGTGGGCTTAGTTCCCCAAACAAAGCTCCAAGCCCCCCAAATGGAAACATGAAGCATTATAAATCAGTGTAGTTTTTGTCAATTTTGGAATGTCAAACCCCTTTATCGAAGACTTTCTGGCGACGGTTCTGTGCTGAACTGCTAATGACGTGCGGTTTTCTTAACATTACAGGATCTTCTGTTCAATTTCTCTTAGAGCCCATACCAGAAATGGATGAAAAGATACTTAGCAAGAGGGATAAACGTTTTCCCAAGATGCTATCTATACGTATCTATACGGCGTCGGAAAGAGGGGGCAGGGGGCCAAGTCCCCTAGATTTTGGCATTTTCGTATTAACTTTTTAGCAAAAAAGTTGTTTTCTTAGTTTCTAGTGGATAAAATGAAATTTCACCATTTTGACCCGCCATGGAAAAATCCTTGGCTACCCCTGGAAAATCCGCTTTTGGCCAGCCCCTGGAGAAAATCCTTCCGACACCCATGGAGGGCATCATACCCTTTTTTTGAATAGAAAGGGCGTGATATCCTTGCACGCAACAATTTCCTCCAAAAAGAGTTTGAGATAACAGAGTTGAGCCTGGATGAACTCATGGAAGGACATTACACCTCCCAGTTTTGCTTGAGCCAAACATCGGCCTTCCACCTGGCTCCAACCTTCCCCGTAATCTCTGGGTCACCTTAAACAGGCCCAGAAGTGGAGTCGGAGGTTTCCGCTCTAATATGTGTCAGTGGGGGCTGTGAGAGACAGCCTTATGCATATGCGGGGAAGAGAATCAAACAGCACACCACATCATTTACCACTGCGAAGCCCTCCGGCCACCAAGCTCCTTTGACGGCTTGGTGTCTCCCGGCCCAGAGGGTGTTTGTTGGTTGGGCCGACTTGTAGGAATCGCTTGAGGGTCGCTGCTCATACGAAAGAAGAAGCAGTTGAGTGGTGGGAAAGCTCCGAATGAAAAATTCCTTAAATAAATGAAGGCTGTTGAACGTTTTCTAAACATCGCAAAACATTTTGACTCACCGGCACCACTTGAATATTTGCGAGGTTTAGCTCACAATAACCATATACATAAAACACTCATCCATGTTTTTATCCATTTTCATTACACACACTTGTCAGTCTCAAAACTGGCGCCAAAACAGCTCATCGCCAAACAAACTTAGCGCCACACCGGCCGGTGCTAAAATATTTCTGCGCCATATGGCCGGAGCCAAAATGTCATGTAGTTGGGAATGCTTTTCACGTGACGCAATCACATTAATTTGCGACGTTTAGAAAGTTGGTTTTATAGAGTTTCAATTTCTCTTGGCTTTACTTCATTTTGGATACGCAAATTGGCGGTTTTTAAATGGACTCGATCTATACGAAAAAATAAATGGTAGACATTGTGTTTCAGCTTGTGCTGAATTTCTATATGCAGGTTGGCCTGGTCATGACGTTTTTTGGAGTGGCAAGCGTGTGTTCTGCAATCCTTATAGGAAAAGTGGTTGGGAAATATGGAAGAAATCCACTGTATGCGCTGGCAGTTATTGTGGACTTGATATGCTATGCGAGGTGGATTATACCTTCATTATAATGCTATTGTTTTGCTAAAAATCCATGTCGTAATATGGTGGTGCGAAAAGATCTTCTTTTGCGGTTTTCAGTATATTTTTCATGAAAACTCACATAAATTATTAACAGTTGAACGTGGAAGCACTTATTGCTTTCAGAGGTCTTTGTGAACTCATTTCAACTGCTTCTGATTATTTTCCATTTGTTTCGCTTGATGACTGTTCATTGAACCAATCAAAAGAAATATCAAAAGAAAAAAACAAGTTTCAGTATTTCAGAACCGAAGCTTCGATATTCAATTTTTCTACGTAGACTACCAATCGGTTTTGGCGTATTAGTGGAAAGATCCGAAATTAAAATGAGTTTTTTTGATCCCATAGACTTCTCAACACTTACCCACATGCGAGACTGTTCGATGTTTACATGCTTTTTCTAAAAAAATATTTTTTCAGCAATGCTTTCTGGATCCCGCAGACATCCAGAGACTACGTCATTTATCTCATTGCTCTCGGCTTTGGTTTCAATGCTGGATTGTGGGAGCCACTTATTAACAGTAAGCTGAATACTAACAGTTTTTGTAGAACTTACTTTTTGAGTTGACTATTTTAAAGATCCTGTTTCAAAGCAGTTTCTGATTCAGAGTAACTGCATTCATTATATCGCTGATTACTTCTTTTAAACAAGTGCTCTTTTCCTGAAAGTCGGAGTCTGGTCTGGAGAATCTTTAGTAAACCTTCCTGGCAAAGTCACTCCACAGAGACACGTGAGATATCCACAAAAGCAGTTTTTTTTTTATTTTTGTGACACGTCCTCTTTGGTGATGCCCCGCCATTGCAAAATCAATAAACATTGTTATACTTCATATCCAAAAATTCCTGCTGCAAATCGCCGGAAAGGATGTTCTCGTTAAGACGAAAAGAGTTCCTTGTCACCTTCAATTCAGGAAGTTCAGTGTTACCCAAGTCTGGGAAATAGCGTTTGAATTCCTGTTGGAAAAGTCAGAGTTGGGACTCCACTTCGGTCTTAAACTCGCCCTCTTGGTTTTGTTCAACTTGGTTTTCTCGAAGGCGGTATCTTAGTTGGGATGAAACTGCGTTTCTTTTTTGAACTCGGCGATGCCACAGATCCAGCTTAGCCATTAAAGCATGGATGGCATCGTCATTGAAATCGTTAGTATTCTTGACCTACACGCCAGGGTTGGAGGTAAAATGTCCGACTCCAACTCCGACCTTTCCAAATTTCCAACACCGACTCCGACTCTTTAACAAAACTTGAATGTATTTTGGCTGTCAACAATTTGTAGCAACTAGCAATCAATGGAAATCACGGTACAGAGCAAGAATTCTCTGTTTTAATAAAAGTTTCAAAAGAAATTGCAAAATTTCAACAGGAATTCCTGACTTAGGAGTGCAACGTAAAAATGATTCTATTGGACATTGGAGTCGGAGTTCGACAAAAAATCCGACTCCGACACCAACTCCTAGTGTTCTTAGGAATCCTACTCCATCCAAAAACCTCAGACTCCTTGCGATTCCGACACCGACTCCACAACTCTGCTGCACGGGCAGATTTAAATTATTAAGTGCATCGAAAATGTCCACAAAGTGCGCCAACGCCAGCTGAAACCTCTCTGACGTGAATGGCAGGAGATCCCGTTTCCCATGAGCTTCAAGGAATAGCGTCAGTTCAGCTCTACTTCATACACGCAGGTTAATACATTACCGATAACCACTGAACAAATGTATGAAACAGCAGTCTCATGATTGGAATCCATGCACAGCTCGGCGAACGATCTCACATTGACAGCTCTTGTTCTGACGAAGTTGACAGCTTGCATGATTATTGCAAGCTTATGTTTCATTGCAACAGACAGAATCCTGGAGGCCAGAGCCTCTCGGTGGATCACGCAGCGAGATCCAAATATACTAAACCAGGCCCGCAACCAACGGAAGCATTTGGGCAATTGTCGCCTCGAAATTTTCAAAGACATGTTTGGCTGTTAGGTACAACAAGAAATTGCAATTGCCCTCTCCCGAAAATAGTAGGTTACAAAATCAAGTTATAATGATTTTGCCCCTTCCCGAAAATATTAGTTAGTTGCGGCCTTTATTTGGAGTTTTCTTGTTTATCCTCTGTCAAAAAAAACACTTCGAGATCCATGCATTGCTGGATCATCATCAGTGTAGAGACCACAAATTTCTCCATTTCATAACATTGTTGTCATAAAAACGTGACGACAACTTTGATCACATCCGCTTTGTTAGTTGTTTTTCGGTGTCTGCAAAACAGCATGTCCTCTCTTAATTTGCAGAAGATCCAACAAAACGAACGTAGACCACCAACTGAGACAATTGGGCAATACCAGTTGTCCAATCACATTGAATGATGCGTGTATTTTTTAGAGAACTTGAAAGCCAACATCTTTTACGGGTTCATCAAATTTTGTTTCATGATAGAATCAGGAAAAGAAATCTTTGCAAGCTTCTTGTTGTTCGTTTCCTCAACACAGGCCTTTATCATGCACAGTTTAAAACAATGTTGCGCCAATGCTGTGTGGGGGGTTTCCTCTCTTTGGCAATCATATCAGCGATTTCGAAAGATGTTTCTACTTCCGCAGATGACGACATGGCGAAAGCACTATTACTCGCAATCATCATTATTCTGTAAAAGTCTTTAACCTTGCTCTGGAAAAGCTCAAGGTTAACTTGATGGCCAGCATGTTTCGTTTGAAGATGACACTACTTTGTTTCACTTTCATATTGTCGTTCACACATTATGAAACATATCACGCATTGTACAATTTCTCCATTCACTGTAGTCTAGTATCTATAAAGCGACACTTCAGATAACCTTTTCATATTTCCTCTTTTTTACATTCATTTTTTGTCAATGCAGTTGGATTAATTTTTGATTAAATCAAAAACCCAGTAACTTGATTAAATCAATGCTAAATATTACAACTAAACTCAAATTCGACCGTTACTCCAGTGATTCCAGTAGTTAAAACTTAACTTCAGCTTTCTATCTTTACTTCACTTTATTGGCTGACCTTTGGCTTTAGTCACCATAAACTACCGTCTTCATTGCAGGGGGGTAACAATTAAAATAGCTTACTGGCAACTGTTACTAGGTTAACGTAGTCAAGTAGCAATGAGGGTCATTTGGGGCTAGTACCCGCCACTTTTTGTGTACTTGCTCCCTCAGATTTTGTTGTGCCAAGAAAATTTTTTATTAAAACATAATAAAAACAAAAATCCTAACCCCTTAAATGTAATTTTTCCCCCAAACCTTTGCTGTATCATCGTGCACTTGGCATTCTTTAGCCTGAAGTATAGCATGGCAGGCCTAGCGGTGCATTCTCACTGGCTTGAACTCCGATATTGATTAAACTGCAGCTTGATTGCGGAATCTTATGTGACGTAATAATTGACATATGGCAGTATCAAAAGTTCAAACTTATTAGAGCCTTTGCGCGATTTTCAGCAGTTTTACAGTAATAGTAAATCAAAATATGTTAAGCCAGTGACCTAAAACTCGGTTAAAAGTAAACGTATAGTGAAATAAAGCGCTAGTGCATGTTTGTGGCATCTTAGGCAATCGACAGCAGTTAGTCCGGTGGCAGGGACCGATAAACGTGCAATACCGTCCGTACAAAGTTTTTTGCTGTTTCTATACCTCCGAGGTGTGCTCTATTAAGAATCTGAATGATGCCACTCTGTCATCCTTGGGCAATCTCCCAATATGCAAATTAAGGCCGCCATTACGGAAAATCCTTCTTTCGTCAATATCTCAGTCACTATGCATGACATCAAAATAATTTTGGTGTCTAGCCCCATGTTTTGAGGGGTAAACAATAAGATTAAGCTATTTCAGTAAAGATTGCATCCTTACTTTTTGCCAAATACGCATATTAAGGCCGTCATCACTGAAAACCACGTTTTCGTCCATATGTCAGTTATTGCACATTGTATCATAATAATCGTTGCGTCTATACGTGTTTAATGAGTAAATAATCAGATTAAACCATTGAAGTATTGATAACAGCAATATTTACTGCAAAAATATCGAAGTAAGGACCGTCGTTTGAGAGCATCAGCAACGGCAGCCTGTCAAAAACGACTTTCAAATGACTTCACAAGGGGAATCCCCAAAGCCGTACCATTGTCCAGCGTGGTTGTGAAAGCATGTTTCGTCATGACTGATAAACGGTTTTTCATCTCTCGCACTCGCTAGCGAGTGTTACGCGCCCCCCAGTTTTCCTGCACAAAAGGTCTCAGAGAACGTAATAACGCGTGAGTTTTAGAAGTCTTTATGTTATTTCAGCCGATTACAACACGGCCATTGGTTGTCACAGTTTTTTTTAACTGTAGCCTACCACTGCTTCGCCTTCAGTAAAGCTGACCTATAAAAAGCTTTTTTGTCAAAATATACAAGCTACATAAAAATCTTTTTGTCAATATGCATGATGCAAGAATGTCAGCATTCACATTTTGTTTGTCAAAATGTATGATTTAACAATCTGCGGTAATTAACCTGATGCTACCTGCTGCCATATCAAAAATTTCGCAACAGAGTTTGTGGTATACTTTTGTTCGATTTTTAATGACCTTATTCAAACATTGTCCCAACAAAACATTAGCCTAGCTCTCACTGGCAATTATTCGGTTAACATGTTTACTGTTGCATGCAGGCACATACGCACACTATTTCGCCGAAAATACATCTTCTGCATTTAGCTTGTGGAATTTCTGGGGAGCTACAGGTCTGTGCCTTGGATTTACACTAAGCACTACTGTTTGCTTGGCTACCAAACTTCACGTTTTACTCGGTGTGCTTGCAATATCAATTTTGTGCTACATTGCTGCTGAAGTTCGTTTCTCACATGGTATCACCTGAAAAAGTATAACTAACAAAGAAAAGCTGATGTGTTGAACATTCTAACAATATTGATTTGCATTGTTTGTTCCTCTGCTCACCGTGCACATCATGTTTTTCGGTATTTTGCCAATCTGACTTTGCGGAAGTGTAAATAAAGTACGTTCAGTGAAGCTGTGCAGTTTTCCCTCTATATCATTCTTTTTGTGCTGATTAACTAAAATTTCGCTGATGGAAAACAATCTCATTCAATGTCAATAAATCGTTCACTGAGGATTTCAAAATTCTGTTCATTTTTCAACCGGATGACTGCAGGGCCGGCCTTAAGCCGATGCAGCTGCATTGGGCCCCGCACCCCTGGAGGTCCGCGACATGGTATTTGGCAAGTTGGTCATTTTTGCCAGATTCTCCTTTCGCTCAAGAATTCAATAGAAACGGCTAATAAATCTCATTGTTAGCAAACAATGCTCTCGTTTGAATGAACGATGATATTCTCTAATTATCGAACGTTATCAAACGTGCACCATGTTCTCGTTCTAGGGCGTTATATCTGCGCTCCACCACATTCGATTCCTTGTGGATAGAACTTGGTTGTTCGTAGTGACAGTTAAGCCTGCAGTAGGCCTACAGCTATTACATGGTGTGTAGTGATTCAACTCGCGATGAACAAGTCGAGACGAGTGTCTGTCGTATTAACTCTTATGGCAGTTCTGCTAACGCAGTGGTTCCCAAATTTGTTGGAGCCGTTACCCAAATCAAGGTAGCGATTGTCTTACTGCCCTCAAAAAATTTTCGCATTGCAGGTCGAACATTTCTTTTGCAGTAATCGCTCATAATACAGAACAACAATGTGGTTTTGGTTCTGCGTTACCCCTGAAGAATCGCATATTACCCCCAGGGGTAGTCCCGTCCCCACGGGGGGTTTGGTGGGCTTATCCCCCCAAACAACGCTCTAAGCCCCCCCAAATTGAAACGTGAAACACTATAAAGAAGTGGAGTTTTGGTTATTTTTATAATGACAAGCCCCCCCGCACAAACACAAAGCCCCCCTATTGAAAACTTTCTGGCGACGGTTCTGCCCGGGGGGTAATTTACCCCCAATTTGGGAACCACTGTGCTAACGTAACGTTGTTCGGTTCTCGAACAATCTTTCAGGCAAACCAGTGCAGATTTTGAGTGTGCATACTTAAATCTGCCTCCTTTTCTTTGTGCACAAAATTGTTCGGCCTTATTTGTCGGTCGTCCAAGTACTTTTATCATTTCCCACTCCACCAAATTTTCAGTGTGTTTTGCCTATTTGCGAGCGTAAATAGGTACAAAGACCCAGGGCCGGGGCTAGAATATGCGAGGCCCAATGCAAGACCTAGGCGCGGGGCCGCTCTGAGCAGTGGTTTTATGACGTCATCGTGTTCAGTCAACCGTGTTACGATGGTGGTAGAGTGCAGATATGCAGTACAGCACTAACACGAGAATTGAGCACGTTTGCTAACGTTCGAGANGAAATTTGCCAGTTCTGACGAGAGCGTTCTTTGTTAACAATTAAATTTTGTATGGCGTTTCTACTGAATTCTCAAGCGCAAGGCGTATCTGGCAAAAATGAATAATCTACCCAAACACCATGGCGCGGGCCCCCAGAGGCGCGGGGCACAATGCAGGCGCATCGGTTGCATAGGCTTAAGGCCAGCGCTGCAAAGACCATTCCGTCAAAGTCCAGGTATACAAACGCAAACGGAACTTGAAGCTGCACTGCAGTTTAAGTAGACAAGGCACAAATTGTGAATATCACCCAGCACACTCGTTCCTGTTAATTAACATATTTGAACGGCTGCCGCCATATGCTTCTATTTCATGGGCAGTTGTTTCTACATCTGTGAAGTGGTAGTTGTAAAATCTTTGTAATTACATTTTTAATACATACAGAACAGTGTTCATTGGTATCCACGTCCATGCATTACGAATAATTATAAAATTGGGGTTTGGGGGAACTTTGGACGGATTCATGGGTTGCTCTCTTGTGAAGTCTGTTTCTCGTGCAGCCTATATTGTTTCACAAAGCGGATAGTTGGTCGTGCGCCCACACGTTATCTTTGTACAAGAACACGACTGCGCTTGTGGTTAGCGAAAGCGAGAAGGATAATCAGTTCATGTTAGCAGTTTTCTCCCATTCGATTGTTTTTCGAACGAAAATGCTGTGCAACAAGAGTGAAGCAATTGCATTGTAAGTTCATTTCGCTTCTCAGTTGCTCTTGATTGACGTAACTTTGCACTTGCGCTCGCCGCTCTTATCACCACTGCAGAGCTTCCTTTGCAACTTTCGGCTGAATTGCGAGTGGTAGCTGTACACTGCTTAACCCTGGATTGTTATTGTTCGATTTTGTCACGTTAATGCTATTTTCGGGTCTTCAAGACCCGGTTTTCAAAAATAAAAAAATATATTCTCCTTCAACTGAAGTTTATCACAAAAACTACACTGAAAATATAACTGTCACTGAGCAGTTTGAGCACTAACAAAGTTACTTTGTGCTCTAATATCATACGATTTTTGATGAAAAGGTAAGTAGACCAATATAGAAGATTTCATATATGACTGAACTGAATTATAAAAAAATTATGGGCGTGAAGAACTTCTTTTTTATACTGCTAACAAGGCCGTAGAAGCATGCGCTGAGTGAGTTTCCGCTCTTTGCAGCCACTTGGCGCTTAGCCCCCTCTAACCATGACGTCGGGTTAGCGTGCGTAAGCCACTTCACACTAACCATAACGTCGGGTCAGCTGGACCCGAAATCAGTGGCGTACGAGACGGGGTGGGCGGCCACCCCCCCGGCTTGAAAAATTCAGGGCAAATTCTGTTTTCAGGGCAAGCTCAAGTTGCTCAAAAATCCTGAAAGATAAAAAATATTGCAATACAGTGAAAATTTTCAGAGCAAATTCTGTTTTTCAGGGCAGGCGCAGGTTGTTCAAAATTATGAATGATAAAAAATATATATTCAATACAATGAATTCAGGGCACACTCTGTTTTTCAGGCAAAACACAAGTTGCTCAAAAATCCTGAATGTAAAAACTATATTTAATACAGCGAAAAATTTTAGGGAAAACTCTGTTTTCAGAGCAAGCGCAAGTTCCTCAAAAATCCTTGTTTCAATGCACTGAAAATTTTCAGGGCAAACTCTGTTTTTCAGGGCAAACTCAAGTTGCTCAAAAATCCTGAAAGATAAAAAATATTTCAATACAGTGAAACATTTCAGGGCAAATTCTGTTTTTTTAGGGCAGGCGCAGGTTGTTCAAAATTATGAATGATAAAAAATATATATTCAATACAGTGAATTCAGGCACACTCTGTTTTTCAGGGCAAGCACAAGTTGTTCAAAAATCCTGAATGTAAAAACTATATTCAATACAGTGAAAATTTCAGGGCAAACTCTGTTTTCAGAGCAAGCGCAAGTTCCTCAAAAATCCTTATTTCAATGCAGTGAAAATTTTCAGGGCAAACTGTTTTTCAGGGCAAGCGCAAGTTGTTCAAAATTCTAAGGATAAAAAATATATTCAATACAGTGAATTCAGGGCACACTCTGTTTTTCAGGGCAAGCAAAAGTTGCTCAAACATCCTGAATGTAAAAAGTATATTAAATACAGCGA
>JGI24158J21664_10002031_pt1 | contig 23945 bp, 11 predicted proteins | sample Ectturendosymbi3_FD_21664 | JGI IMG/M metagenome (IMG submission 21664) | reverse complement strand
TTACTTATGTTTTTATTTTTAGAAATTTATTGTGGGGCTCCGTAAATTATGGTCAATCTCTTCATGGGCTCCATAACACCAAAAGTTTGAGAAACCCTGGACTAGATGACCGCTACGGTCTTTCGCCAATCCTATATGACACAGTGCCCGTCTTTCTTTACACTGATCAGCTTTTGTGCCAATGTGTTCTCATTTGCTCTAATTTTCGCTAATGGTTGGTTTACTGCATGCGATGGCTTTTATGGTGCTTCTGCTTGTTGACTGAGTCATATGAAACAATAAACCATTACCATTACCATTAACAAAACGACTACATTTCTTTTCAATTTTCGCATTTTTTGAAATCTAAGCACACTTCAAGCATTATTTTTTCCCAAAGTTACCCCAAACTTGCCCAAATTTTCCCTAACTTGCCCGAAAACAGCCAAATAAAAATATGACTTCCAAAAAAAAACAAAAAACGTCTCCACTTTGATGTTGGGTGCCATTTTTATAAAATCAAAGCACATACAGTGATTTTGCCAACGTTTTCACACATTTCGCCCAAATTTTCACAGATTTTGCCCGGATTTTAAGTCATTTTGCCCTGATTTTCACAAAATCAAAAATTTTGGGGGTGAGGTTGCAACCCCTGCACTCCCACCTTCTACACCAGTGGGGAAAACTATAGCCTATACATTGTCACTAGCCACAATTTTTATTTACAGATTGAAATTGAACTTTTTAAATAAATTGAGCGGTTGTTTTCCGTTAAATACTTATTGTTGGCAGTTTCAAGATTCAGGGGTCGGCAACCTCCGACCTTTAGGACAGATGCAGCCTATCTAGTTGCCTAATCTGGGCTAAGGAAACTCGTAGTCCTTCGGTTTTATTGTTTATTTGATTTTATTTGTTCGTTTGACTCAGACGCATGGTCCATCACCAGGGTTATTCACAAAATACAAGGATACAAAAATGCTTATATACAACATATCGCAAGGTAAGTATTACGTGATACACATAGAAAATACTGAAGATAAACAGTCACTGGAATAACGCACCAGTACCTACTGTACTTTACTACATTCGGTGATTCTCACACAGAAGCGATACGTATTGTGAGAAAAAGGTTGTACTGTGAAAAGCATAAGACAATTGTAGTGAGCGGATAAAACATGTAGATGAAGATGCGGGGATAAAACATGTAGATGAAGATGCAAATCGTTGAACAAAATAATACTAATTGTTTCTTATCATCAAGACATCAAATGTTCTGACGAAATACCTCGTAGGTAACGTGATGTGGACGACCACTTTCATTCCATGGGCTTTTTGCGTGATATGACGCCAGAGAAAAACCAACGCCTCCTTTGGCATTCTATTATTCCTTTCACGTATGTTCTGTTACACTTACAATTCCATGTTCATACAATTTTGAGATTCTGTTTCATTTCCAGCCTAACAGTGTTACTTCACGCCAAGCGACTCCGTTTCTGCATCTTAGACCGATAGGCGTAGCCAGGGGGAAAAGGGGCCATGGCCCCCCCAAAATGTTTAAAAAATATAGTAATTTTGTGTTTTGAGAGGCGTTTTTCTAAACAAAATAGTGTTATTCGCCTAAAATCAAACATTTTAGCCCTCCCAAATTTTTTTCCCCCCAAAATTTTGGGCTGGCTACGCCACTGATTAGACCGACTCAGAAAGATGTCTGCTGATATTTGAGCGCGGGTGGTCTGAGGTACGCTTGTGTTGCGTAGTCAAGTCATTCAATGGTCAGTGTTCCCTCTAAGCCGGTGTTTATCAACCTTTTCTTGCAACGACCCAAATATTACGTGTAAAAGAAATACACATCTTCGGCGACCTACCTTACCAAACCACTTCTCAATTTTAATATGCAAACGTTTTTAAAAGTTTCAAACCAGAGATCACAACTGCCAACTTATTTCTACATTGCCGGCCAAGAATAATGCGTGTGATCATTATGATGTCATAATGACAACAGCTATAGTAACAATTCCTTGCTACCAGACTTCTCGCATCTGAAGCAAAATTATACAATAGAGCACTCAGTATCACTCACTGCATGACATTTCTGCGAAAAGGAATAATGATATAGCGCCAACGGCGAACCACCCAAATCATATCGAAGTGCGCACACCAATACGGGTGTTGGAGTGCCAACAGCAACCTTTCGTCTAAAACCTAAATTCTGCTCCCAACAAGAGTATTTTTGTCAGTTCGTAAAAATACCGAACATTGAGTTTTTATGGAATGTTTTTGTGATACTGTCAAACCACTTCAACGTAGTAGTCTAGAAAAATGTCTCTTTCTTTCATCACGTTATCTCAAATTTTGCTGAAAAAAAAGCGGATCAAGACCGGATTCAATTTTTTGCTTTATTCGGCGAGCTGCGTATCAATTCAGAAATTACCAACTAACAAATTTTTTAATATATCCACCCAATTTAAAGCTTGAATTGACTTCCGATTTCAGTATGAACTGAGACTAAATTCGGGGAATGCCGATTACCAACGTTCTGCTGTTGTTGTTCCTGTTTGTAATTTTACTGTAGAACTTTTACGGTAATCATTCCTACTATAGTAGTGGTTAGCTGACTAGTGACTAAACATTGACAGTACACGGTAGTGAATATACCAACAGTGCACTGCATAAGCGTACACTGTAGAGTATACATCTGCGTATTGTAACACACAAATTTTCTTTATAAAGGGTAGCCTAGTGTGGAATAAGACTCCCATTGAACAGATTTGAAATTCTTTGCAGATTGAAAGTATTAGGCAGTTCAGCAGTTCGGCTTCTTCTGGCAAAGAAGCCATTGGAATGTTCTTTTGGGCCAGTTGTGAAAGGTGCGGTGTGCGAAGCGCAAAAGCAGACAGAGAAGGTGTTATTAAGTCGTACTGACGAATGCTTTGCAGATCGAGAAGGTAAAATCTGCTTTGCTGTAAAAGGGGTTTGGTACACAGAGAAGGTTTGCACGGGAAAAAGCTGTATTTGGAATTATTTTGCGTAAATGTATGACGAACTACGGTAGCCGTACAGTATGCTGGGTTTATAATAGATGCAAAAAATGCCAGTTCACATTTATCTTAACAGACATACAACTCGTCTCAACAAATATCTTGCAGATCAGGATAGGATTCTGAAAATCAGAAAATCTTTTAGATCAAAGCAGGACAGGATTTGATTGCTTCAGACAACATCGGTTAAGACTCAGGATTTCAAAAACGGCAGATCCGCACATCTGCTCGATACACCTTCTGCACAGCATGGCAAAATTTGGTTCTCTATGCTGTTTCCTTAGCTATATTTCATGTTCAAACAATTCATTAATTTCCAGACCCGGGTTTTCTCTGGGGAGGATCGCGGGCAAGTCCGTAACCAGGGGGGGCGCAGCGGTGCAAAATTTTTTCCCTGGGAATTTTCTCGCCCTCCATGGAAAAATGTGTTAGACATAGTTTACAACTATGCAATGTAGTTTAAAATTTTTTTGGGCCCCCTAAGAAAACTCTTCGTCCCCTCCTGGTGTCCAAAGCTGATTACATGCCTGGTCGAGGGACAGAACCCCAAGGAAGGCTCAAAATACCTCACGGTTTTCAGCATCCTCTGATAGTTTTGCTGGCTAAACACCAAGATAGGACCAAGCAAGTTCGGAAGATGTAGTCACCTCACGTGGTCCCTGGACGACCTCTGGGTGGCTTTCCTGTGGGTGCAGGCTCAGCCGACAGGACGCTCCTCGCCGATCTTTCCTGGGACATTGAGGAAACATGGCAGAAACAACATAGCTGAGATCTCTAGATTCGGTAGAGAAGTGACTCCACATTCAGGGATTTACGAATTTCCACAGATCGCGCTTTGTTGCGGAGTGTTGTAACAGTGAACCCTTTCGCAAAATCCCACCTCTGCCGCTTGCAGTTGGGATAGCATTTTTTCAGTCATTATAAAAGATTAATGAACAAAGGTGAAGATGGCAAAAAAACGATTTAACAAACTGACAACTTTGCGGTGTTTTAAAGCTTCCATTTTGTGTCCACAGAGCGATAAAGTACACGCACGCAGAACTGCGTTTCTTATACCAATTCTTGTGGTAATCTCTTTATTCTGTCTTCCGTCATTCGTGAATGCTAGGGCAAGGTACTTCAACTTCCCCACATGCTGCAGCGTACATGCTGCACTTGCAGCGTACGCTGAATTGGGTTTACCTTCGTGTTTTCACTTTTTGCGTTCATTTCCATTCCCGCTTGGTCGCACCCACCTGAAAACTGATCAAGTTCATGTTGAAGACCCTGGTCGGAGGTTGCCAGCAGCACCAAATCGTCTTTAAAAAGCAAACAATTGATCCTGCATACCTTCCAATAGCCACACCCTGTTTGACTCGGCAATGTCTGTCCATCCAATTCATATGGACTATGAGGAGGAGTGGTAAAAGCGCACACCCTTGTCGGAGTCCAACACCCGCGGTGAAGTTTTTGATTTCACTCCGTCGACACGGACACAAACGTCCGAGTATAAATACAATGGCTTGATGGCCAGTAACAGGCGACTGTCAACACCACTGTACTCCTACAGCACTCCTTAAAGCTTTTCACAAGGAACCCGGTTGTAAGCTTTCTCGAGGTCGGCAAACAATGTGTAGATGTATTTGACACATTCCCAAGATATCTCAGAATTTCATGGGGAGTGAAATTGTGGTCTGTAGCGCTACGGCCAGGACGAAGTCGGCACTGGGTGTCATCCTCCTCATTTCAGCATTCCAGGGTATCATCCTCCTCATTCCAGGGTATCATCCTCCTCATTCCAGGGTATCATCCTCCTCACTGGGTATCATCCTCCTCATTTTCGCAGCATCTTTTTTCAAGGCACTTGACACACGCTTTTCCTGGGAGGCTAACGAGAGAGCGAGTACCGTTAGTTATTGCACTCTCTCCCGTAGGCACATTTACAAGATGTAACATTATTCGCGTAATAAGATATTTTCAGCCAATCACAGCGCGGAATGACGTTCCAGATCATTGATGAAGCCAGTCTAGCCACGCCCACCTAGCAACGAGTTACTTGTATGAAACAACAGCGGCCATTTGAGAAGGGCTTTTGCTCTGCTGGTTACTTGTATGGCGCTGGATTGGTGCATGCCCAGTATCACCGAATTTTACCCATGGGGCGGCACTGAAATTTTGCACTTCAGAACTGTTTTAATTTGTGGTTCAACCTGAAAACCTTTGTAAGCACGTTAGTCCAGAAGTCACGCATTCCTTCAAACTGAGACCAACACTTTGGCATTACATGTTTAGCATACAACACTTGCCAGCTGCTTCAGTTCACTGTGGAAGTCTACAGCAAATACTTTGAGAGCCGGATTTTAAATGTGGTGCTAAACCGACGGAGATGCGTGTCTTTTGAACCTCCACCCTTGGGGAATCATACATGACTAAAGTTGCAGACTATGAGTTTGCAGTTCAAAGCGAGTCCAGTATTGACGTCGTTTATAGCGTCGACACAGAACGTGGTACTTGCTCTTGCCACTCAGGTGCAACAGGCAATATGTGTAAACACTTGAAAAGTGTTTTAATCCATAATCACATACAGAGTGACCTGTTGTACCGAGGCTCGCCCGAGGAAAGAAGATGATACGCGATCATTACAGCTGGGCTTGAAAAAGCTCCATCCTTAAGCTTCTTTGCTAATGCAAACAGCCCCATTGACAATGCAAGCAATGATTTCACGTGCTCAACCACATCACTTTGCGAGAATACGGATGAAGCATCCGTCAGCGGGCTTGCAAGAGAACATGAGACTGAAAATGAAGACAGAAATGATGATAATACACAAAGTGAGGTCCCAGATTATTATCAGGAAAACAAGCAACAGCTGGAAAACTTTTGCTCAACATTAAACGTAAAAATGGAGCAAATGCTACATTCACGGGAAGCAATGAACGCTCTGCAAAAGGCAAATTTCACCCTTTCTGCTATGCACTCAGGCCCTCAAATATTATCAGCATTGCATGCCTTTGGAAAAACGTCCGCTGTGTACAAGAACTTCGGACGTAAGATTAGGTGCCAGCCAACAGCCCTTTCCAGACGAAGAGCACATCAACCCAGAGGATGTGCACCATTCGCTAAAGGCAGACCGCCAAGCTGCATAAAAGCTGGACGAAAGCGAAAAAGAAATCTCGCATCAAACATAGCGATGAACCAACAAAATCCTAAAACACACGGCCATAACCACTAAAATTGAGAATATGGCTGTGTGTTTTAGCATTTTGCTAAGTTTTGCTCCTTCATTTACACCTCTTATTAAACCACTGCTCAGGTGATCTGTTTTTTTCTGAGACATTTCGGTCATTTCTTGCAGAGACATTTTGGCCATGAGGCATCTCGGACTTTGTCTCATAGCTGTATGAAAACTCCGCTGTAACAATGTTCATTAGCCTATATGACTAAATTTTTTTTGGTCATTTCAAAATAATTTTGGTCTATACGACCGAAAGAAAAACCCAGGCATGATGTATTTATTCTCAGTGCTGTTTGTTAGCGTCTGCTAAATTTGAACTTGTATATGTACAGCAGGTTTATATTCGAATACAGTGAAAACACGCTTTTTCAAAGGTGATGCATGTAATAATTATGCAGTGAATAATAATGCAAATGGTTTCACAAACGGTAGTTACTTTTTGTTTTGACACAATTATCTGCTTGAAGCAGCTTCGTTGTGTCATAATAAAAATTTCAAAAAAATTGAAAGTAGGTGGTTGTGACTGGTCCCCTATTTTGCCCAGTTTAAAGGTCATGAAGAAGATAAAGATGATATTTTTTGATGTAGAAAGTGCAGTAAATATTTTCATCGCGAAAAACTATTGCAAAATATTTTTGGTCAGGAAGTTGTTACCTGCTAAACCTGCCAAGCGGTTTTTAACGTACTGCTAGAAAAATAGCTAATTGTTAACTGCGAAAATTTTACAGTTAACAGCGAGAAAATCCTGCTACAGCCCTAGCAGCAAATCAGCTAAAATGGCAACATTGTCAAACTGTCAGCATCTCAGTGCGGCTCTTTTTTTGAAGACAGACAATGCTCTTTGTTGCATCACTAAACATGTAATGCCAAAGTGTTGGTCTCAGTTTGAAAGAATGCGTGACTTCTGGACTAACGAACTTACAAAGGTTTTCAGGTACCGTTGAACCAGAAATTAAATAAAGTTCTGAAATGCAAAATTTCTCTCAAATGGCCGCTGTTGTTTCATACAAGTAACTCGTTGCTAGGTGGGCGTGGCTAGACTGGTTTCATCAATGATCTGGAACGTCATTCCGCGCTGTGATTGGCTGAAAATTCTCTTATCAAGCGAATAATGTTACATTTTGTAAATATGCCTCCCGTACCCCTTCTTTTCTATGGAGATGATCACCCCAGTTTGCCAATCTTTCCGTGTCCTTCCAGAACCTCAGACCACTTGACACACACGAGTCAGCCAAAGAACTCTTCTATTCAAGGCTCTGAACATTTCAGGCCGGATGACATCGCATCTGCAAACCGGCAGCCTTCTGTTTTGACAGCTTGGAAGACTTTCGCTGCATTGATGATATTTTCCTCCCCAAAATATACCTCCTGTCTGTCCGATGGTGTGGTAGTGACTGGGTTCAAAAAATCTTTGAAACACTGTCTACATCTGGTAAAGACGTACTCTTCATTGCTAAGGAAGACACCAATTTGGTCTTTGATGGATCTATCTGGAACAGTGGTTCTCAACCTTTCTTATCGCATACACCGCTTTAACTGTTATTCACAGATAAAATCCCCCCTTAGAAATTTAGTTTGTAAAGAACACTTTTACATCAGCACACTAAGAAGGGAAACTAAACTCTTCACAACTGATAAGCTCTTTGGCCTCTAATTTAATTACATGTTAAACAAAATTCCCCCCTTGCAAATACAAAATTCCCCCCTGGTGGGGAATTCCCCCCCGGTTGAGAACTCCTGATCTAGAAGTATGGTCTTTTGCCAAGGAGACGTTGGATGGTTTGCCGGGACACTTGATTGGCTTACTCCCAATATTCCTTTCTGGACCCTTTCAAAGTGAAGGTTGCGGACTTCCACGCTTCAGCTTAGCGCGAATGCAAAGAAGATTCGGTTTTGTTCTGAATCTATGCCTTGCAGACAACTTTCTTTGCTCGAAAAGCATCTTGCAACTCTAGGTTCCACCAGGAGGTTGCCTTTTTGCCATTTATCGCCACACCAAGTCGTTTCCGTTCGCATATCCGAGCAGCAGATGAAGCTACAACTGCTTTCAACAGCCGCCACTCGACATGCTCGTCCGCTGTGAAGTTCTGGAGCTCTCGGAACGAGGACATCACGCTGTCTGCAAAGGTCTTTGTTATATGTTTTTTTCCGCCAGTGCTTCATAATTTGTATGGTAGGATTTCCCCGACCTGCACATTTGTGTAATAGGCCCAGCTGATTTTCCAGACGTAAGTTGAAGGCCACCAGGTAGTGATCAGTCGATAGTTCAGCATCCCTTTTGACGCATTGCTCCAACACCGAATGGAACAGGTCAGTTGAGACCGTGCAGAAATCAATGAGTGACCACTGACACAATGAATCTCTGCACCAGGTGTACCTGTGCAAGTCTGAGTGCTGGAAGCAAATGTTCATTATACACATTGCGTCGTTACAGCACAGTTGCAGCAGGGACCTTCGGTTATTAACGTCAGCATTACCTCGTCGGCCAATCACACCCTTCCATACCTCAACATCAGTTTCCAAAGTGTACACTGAAGTCTCCCAAAAGGATCGGGGATTCGTTAGTTTCTAACATTCAGGCGACATTAGACCTACTAGTTTTTCTAGGAATCACGGTACAGTGCATTTGAGTTTGGGGTGTAATCAAGAACAGGGGCGGTCTAACGACTTCAACATCAAGCACACACACCCTTCCACCTAGTGGTATCCACTCAACAACACAATATGTCACCTGAGGGTATACAAGTATCAGCACTCCAGCCTGGGTAAATTGTGCTGTCTCAACAACAGAGCAGAAGAGTTTCCACCCATCGATCATCTGTACAATGTTAGAAGCACGATGCTTTGTCGTAGAGATGCCAACTACATCTGCCCAAACCAACCCTTGTAAAATTTTCCAGAATTTTTTGTTTTTGCCATAAAATAAGTATTTGAATTTTTTCTTTTCCTAATAGATATCAAGTGAGTTTGTCAGACATCACAGTGAGGAACATATTGATGAGGCAGGAACTGTTTGCTTCGTTAGTTGCTTGCTTCGTTTGAGGCTATAGCGTTCTTAGCATTGAATGGCCTATGGACAGTAGCGGTGATTTTAAAACATGTTTTGACAAATGCAACTTACAGTGTGTTTTGAAAGCACTGGAACAACAGTTGATGTATTTTGCGTTGAACAAATGGTCTAAACCTTTTGTTCTAAGATATGAGTTTTGGTATGCCGATCTACTAATTAAATATACATTTTTAGATGGTCATTTTCTGTTAAGGACGGCTATAAACCAGAAAAAGGTATATCAGACGCTCTCCTCGATGAACAACTTGAAAATTTAACTCGCACACTACTCTAACCAACAGGAATGTTACATTGTTGAGGAATAGAATGTTACCACGTATGATTTTTGACGCGCGGTTGCAAATGACTTTACTCGAATTCACCAAACTTTAATTTTTAAAATACTGCAAGCAGTGGCGTAGCAAGGGGGTTAGGCACGGGGACTCCGGGCCACAGGTGGCACATTCAGGTCGGTGGCAAGTTTTTGAGTTAAAATTTTGTTTTAAGCATTATCAACTGTTTAGTTTTTGTGCGAAGAATCGCCAGCCTAACAACCTTGGAAATGTGGTTTTGGAGTGAACAAATTGATGAAATGATTACTGAAAATCTGTATCTCATGCAGGGTGCGAAACGTCTGTGTTTGTCTTGAAATCAGGACTATTTAACATACTTATTTCGGGGACAATTGCACCGCAGTCCCTGTATTTTCCTACCCAGCGAAGACCAATCCCCACCGCCCCAGTCAAAAGGTCTTTAAACAAAAGACGGAAGTGCAGACTAGCAAACATTACTCGTCCAGTGTCAAGGTTAAAATTGCGACCCACTGAAAATCTTATTAAAAATGGCTCTGTTTGAAATCAAGGTGAGTCAAAGCTACCTTTGCACCTTTTTCTCTTATCGTTAGATCCTAAGTAACGCCCTAAAGGCACGTCATTACATCACCTGACACCCATTGGCATTGGCGACGAGCATTTCGTGGCACGTTTCATGCTATTGTTTAATTTTCAGTGGGAAATTCTTAATAAACAAGTGCCATGCTATACCCTAGTCATCAGGTGGGCTTAGCAACAAAATATCAAATTTGGGCAGGTAAAGTGAATAACTCTGCAAAGGAGAAGTTACCCACTTTTACTTGAACCGATGTCTAATTTAAAGTATCGGAAAACAACGTTATTCGCCATAGTTCAGTTAGTGTGTTGCGTGGGTAATAGCTCAGGCTGTATGGCTTCAACTGCAAGTAAAGTGAATATAGACAATATGGATTTCGTTGAAGGTTTGATTCTTTCGTTCAATGGTACACCTTAACATTTGCAGTCTTAGAAAAAGTCATTTCAACAAGAAAAGCTTAGAAAAAGTGTTGCTCTTATTTCCATAAATTAGAGGTGACGAACCTCAGTCTGAAGCCTAACATAAAGGCAAACAATATGTTCAGCTGTGATGGTGGTGAAGACTTTTAAAGGGACTTCAACCGAAACAGTTACACAACTTAGCAATGGCTGTTGTAATCACTGCTGTGCAGTAAAAAGGCGGGTGTCATATTCGGTAGGGTTTAGTAATACAGTTTTCGAAGCAGGAGTGTGGTGCTTACAGACGAAACTCAGGAAGAACCATTGCACTATGAACGCGTAATTGGAAGAAGCCCAGCCCAGCAGCTAGACGTTTGCAGGTTGCGATGGAGGCTGAAAGCCAACATCTCTCACTCAGAGCCGGTTTAGCCTATTTGACAAACTTTATCTCAGTGTGTCCGCATCTTAAGAGGGCCCCGCGCCAATTGGGGCTGAGTTAACATTTGACCATTTTATGTCTTCAAAGAGAAATAAACCACTGTTGAAACGTGAAGTGAGTAATGAACCATTCTTTACTTTACTGAGATTAGATTATTAAATTTAGTATTATAGCCTCATACGTGCAGTATATTTACTTTGTCGTAGTGAAATATGAGGACACTACACGAAATATAAAGATAAATAAAATTTTACTTCTTCAGAGTAGGCATCCCGCCATCACTTCTCTAATTCGGCTCAGTGCCACTGGAGTAGCAAGGCTAAGAATCTTTATTGCGGGCGATTCTTGCAATATTTGTAAATATGAAAAACTATTCAGGCTGATAGCGCAACCAAACCACTAAACCACATCAATCATTCAATAGAATTTTTCCGTAAATGTCGTGGCCCCACACCCAGGGGTCTGCTGCATTTTCCTGCGGATTCGCGCCGAGTTTAATCAAATTTATAAGAAAGTCAAGTTTCGTGCCGTCAGGGCTGGCAAATAATTTTTACATCAAGTAGTCAAACCTTTTGCAGTCTCCTGCATGGTGATATCAACCTATTTCATTCTTTCTTTTCAGATGTCGAGGAACACATACTCAGATGCTGACTACAGTCAAGCAGACGTTCATTTCAAATATTAGAACGTGAATAAGTTTAGTCATGTACAGAAAACACTTCATTTAATGGGAGTGACTGTGAACGCAGCAGCAGTTTTAGTCACTGATTCAAACCTTCACATTTTAGCCTTTCATGTATATGTGGCCGGATTCCTGCTGAGAATAATACAAAACTTGAACAACCTGGTAGTACTGCCACATTTTGAAACGTTTCTACTAAAATCGGTTTTCTGTTTCGTGTTACAGTCATGTTTTTCTTTATATTTTTTGTGGAAGAGTCTGGCGTGTGAAAAAGGTATCAAACCTGAAGTCCATTTCGATAGGAGCAGAAAAACGAAAATGCGTCACTGACATTTTTAGTCGTGCTGTGATTGCACATCCTCTTCAACTCTATGTTTGAAGTGAAGAAACGCTAGAAGAACCTTGTCGTTTAATGAAAACCCTGAATGGAATGTTGAATTGTCGTGAATAAGTTGACCAATGCATCAAAATCCATTCCCAACTTTTTGTAATTGCAAGGCATCACGACAGAATGCAAATGGAATTGAAAAAATGGCTGAGACACGAAAACTATTTTAATCATAAAAAATTTCGGAAGAACTGCTGTGATATAAAGGTCTGTGTTTTTGACATATCGTGCGCCTAGATCGAGTGTTTTATTTTATAAATTTATTTTAGAAAAATGTCTGAAAATTAAACACAAATAAAAAAATTTTGAAATTTAATTTATTTTCTAGGTTATCACCTTGGAGACCAGCAATATACAGTCAGTTTTACATTAATAGAGATAAGAAGAAAAAATTAGTGCATGATGAGAGAGTTGTTAATTGCTTAGCTGCAAAGGGTAAGCGCAACATAAAAAAGCGTGCTTTTTTCAAATCAGAGAACTTAAAACTTATGAAACATTTAAAAAGAAAGCAGCAGTTAGCTGCATGGCTTGCACAAAGGTGAATTCTGTGTCAGAACGTAAATTATGTTCAATATTAACGTATGTTTGAAGTTCCTCACCGGCATCGAAATTGCTTTTAAACTTTTTTATGGGACAAGGGCGACTAAACGTAAGTTATGTTATCAACTAGGAACACCGTTCGAAGATCTATGGGTATGTGACTGCTATTCAGGAGATTTCAATGTCATTCCTATTCTTATCAAGCATAGGTGCGATCAGTTTCTGAGGGAGGTGTCTTCCTAATGCCCTTACAAATAGTTCTCATAATAAAATGTTATCTGATTTTGTGACATATTGTAACGTACGTCGCATTAAAGAATAACACGAAATGCACAAATCTTGTTGTAGATCCTTCTCGCAGTTTTTCAAAAACGTTTTCCGATCCAGTCATATTTTCATCAACACGTGACGCTGGTAAAAGTGAACTCCAGTGTAACGATAATGTGATGATTTACTGCGGAACAAGCGACAGCGATCAAGCCAATGGATTCAAGGTCTGCGACTAAACTGATACGTTGACTTAAAAGTGTACAGATGATTTTTTAGCCCAGCTGTTCTCCTGAAACAATTTTTGTTTTATGCGTAGTAGAGCGTCGCACGAAAATGCGTAGCGCGGAACGTTATCACGATCAGCACAACTGGGATGCACACGTAAGCGAACTACATCGTGACTGAACAACATACAGCAACGAAGTATCGATAGAGCAGTAAATAATTTATCACTTCACTTACTCAGCGCGGCACATTAAGTTTTCGGGCCTTCGAGTAACTAAATTCTTCTTCTATCAGACGTTGGTCAGCGATGCTATTTGTTCTCTCGTTTCTCGCTTGAGGTCCGCGGGGCTGGGATCCATCCTCTCAGCAGCGACGCACAGATCGGATGTAACAGCGGGTGATGCAAAAGCGTAAACGTTTTCGAGTTTGTACAGCTGGAAGCGAAAGCGAAACTGCCCTGAGAAGTTATCGTTTTTTAGGCTGGGGAAAAACTGCTTGATATGCTAGGCGGTGTTTTTCACACTTTGAGAAAGACGCGTTGAATCGAAAGGAAAACTGTGTAATAATGAAGCAGTTTATCAGCTAAGAATGCGTCACTGCTAGAAATTTTACTGAAATTTATTTCGATAGCATTGACGTATGTTAAAGATCAGACACACACCAAACAAGCGACATGCCAGTAGAAAAATCGCTATTTTGCAGAGAGAAATTACTTGGGAAAAGTGAAGTGGTAAAGCGATGACATGGAAGAAAAAAAAGTATAAGAGAGGTCTCGCAAATCAGCGATAAAATTTTGTATGATTTGTTCCACTGAAAGTAGGTTTGTTTTAATACCAGCAGCATTGTTCATTNATTTGAGATATCCTTGAAAACCTGCTTCCCTCTGCTCAACTGCAATTGTTATGAAATTTTACTGAATTGGATGTTTATAGTTGTTGACGTTTCACAGCAGACATAACTTGGCTTTTGGTTACTTTTACAACCTTACAACCAAAAAATGACCAAGAGCTTGTTCATATGTTGATGGATGTTGCTCTCCCACCATTTGCTGAACATCTCACACGCAATATTAAAAAAAACATGCTCCCATGTCATCTGTGCGCAAAAAACGATTTTACGCATGTGTTGCCAGGTGCTTCGTAATTTCGCATCAACTGTATCGGCAACAAAAGAACAACTTCGTCCTGGCGTAGTAAATGGGTCTTGATGCACGCGCTGTCAAGACGTTTCACAAAACCATTTCAACTGCGTTTGCTCAAAAGTTAGTTGACGGCCAAACTTCTTACTTCGGGATTTCTCCTACTGCGAAAATTTGTAATTTGTTCCCGTCTCGTTGAACAGCATAGCTTCCGAACCTACAGATGGCGACGTCGATTGTCAGCGACGGATTACCACAAACGAACACGTCGATTTGAAACGAGGTGCCGTAATCACCTCGCTTTTGTTGAAGAGGAGAAATACACGACAGGTGTGGGATGTGATCGTTTCTGTCGAGATGAAAGGCATAATCTCTAGTAACTAACTTGTTGGATGAGGACGGTTTTTGACTTGGAAGTTTCGAACTGCTGCTGTGGCAAACCGTAAATGTTTCATGCTATTTCATTTTCACAATGGCCTGCATAGACTGGCTTGTATGATCCATGCTTTGCTTGTGGTACTTTTAGAAGAACAACGTTCATGAAGTTGGTGGCAACAGCACTTTTAGTCTGATTTATCAATGTTTTTATGTCTTTTTGCAACGACAAATGAGATGGGAAGTTTTGGAAGTTTCTTTACAGATTTTACTAGGGTCATACTAATTTCTCAAACAAAAGTTACGACTACAAAAGAATACAATAACAAGGCTTCAATTCCGCTTGCGAACAGACGTTATGATGATCACTTAGTATTAGGTACGTTTCGCTGGCGCGATTTTCACATTAAAAATGAGAGTATGTAAAACCGCTACTGCGTGACAGAACTGAATTGTATCTGTGCATCTATTTCATGACAAAACTGAAGATGATTCAGCTTTCGCTTTTGGCATAAATTTGATATAATTTGCTATCTGCTTGTTCACTGGTTTTAACCTCGCATTCACCTCATTGGCAAGAACAACCTGTATTGAAATGTCGAAAGAAGATTTTTTTGAAGTTCCTTCAAATCATCGCTACAATAAGAAAAGGATGGCCCCACTCCTGGATGAGATAGGATAAGTGCAGACCCCAGAAGTGCAAAAAAACGATTTTAGGTTTAGTTCCAGTTGCTGCGGATCATTTGACGTTGAGCACTAGTGCAGCAGCCGTTGACATAAATACCATCAGGTGTTGGCAGGTACAAATAAATTAAGTGGATCAAAGAGACAAAACAACAAGGGAATTCATCACATATCCGGCAGTGGTAAGAATTCTCACGTGCATACAAGGCTGTAGTCGCAAAGACTGGCCAGCTGCACTGCAATAGGAAAGCATCTGTCTCAAATCTGTTTTACTCATGGTAAAAACGTCAAAGGCGGATTAAATGCTATTTTCAGAGCAAGCTACTTCTGTCAACTTTACCTGCCAGCAAGTAACTATAGTTATCATAGACTGTTTGTAGTTTGGAGTATTAATGTTTTCGCCCAAGAATTCTGCATGTATATTCAGAGCTTTTTGAGAATGTTTTTAGTGGTTTTGGCGATTAGAAGTACGATGAACCCAAGAAATCAGGCGCAGGTGAAAGCTTCGCTTTGAATTAGTGAGACGCAAATAATGTTGGCTTCGGTGATGACAGTTAACCTTTGGTGCATGTGAGTGTTTTTCAAGTCGTTACATCCCAGCAAGAAGATGATTAGCGGTGTAACGTGATTTCAGAAGCAGCATCGAATAGGCAAAAGTCAATTCTATCAAGTAAAGGGACCATTTTCTTTTCAAAAACGTTGCTAGATCTCACACTTTGTTATACTTGTTTCTGTGCGTGTTTTGATCTGGAAGAAAAAAAAACTTCTCAGAGAACTGTGTGAGACTGATTGTTGCATACTACTCAAACACACTTTTTTGTGCGTTGAGAGATATAGAGATATTGTAGGAGTGCCATTAGGAAGCAAATCACCTTGATGGTTTGAAGCAGGTTTTGACTTGTTGTAAGCAAGCCAAGTTGCAACTGTATATGCACATGCCAAGCTTGTTTTGGCAACATTTTACGGTTAAAGTATCGCGTTCTTCACAAAAAACAAATTACAAGACTTAGTTAGATAATTATGCCGCGAGCTGCTGTGTTTAATGGGTAGTCAGCTGAGCCTGCAACCAACCGAATATTTTAAAACAAAAGGCGTTCTATATTGTCTGATCTAGTTGCACTTGTTTGTCGGGAAATATTTTCAAAATAGGCACTTACATCAAGTTTTCGAGATTTTTTGTCTTTTCGTGGATAAGCTAAAGTTTGCAGTTGTGATGGCTGCTTTTGTTCATGGTCAATCCAATGTCGACGATTCTGTCAGAGTTTTTTCAGAAGAATATAGTTCCAACTAAATAGTCCCTGCATAAACAGCATTTGCGCGACTGCACAGGTCGCTGTAAAAATGCAACATAAAGAAATATGCTATTCTTATTGCTACTCATGTTGCTATTTCTCGTAGCATCTGCCACCAGGTTTCAAATCAAGCAGATAAATTAGCTCTTCTGGCGAATTTTTTTTTAATTATTAGCCGACGTTTCGCCCACCTATTAAAGTGGACATCCTCAGGGCAAATAAAGAAATACGTAAATGAGCATACGGGTTTGAAAACGTACTTTGAAAAAACAAGAATCAAAGTAAGATTAGCTTAAAATTTCCACACTTAAAAAAATTTTTTTACAAAAGACATGAGGCAGAAAGAAAAGGTTACTTACTTTTGGGTCAATTTTGTTTACAGCCTTGTTGACCCGATTACAGAATTTCGTAAAGCCTGTCGCCCCATTGTCTATCGCCTCATTTAACTATATAAATCAGGCACACGCCTCATTTAACTATATAACGCATTTGTGAAAGAGGCCGAATATCATTAGGTTTCAGAAGCTGGTTTAGAGTGCTACTTACATGCAGTATCACAGATCTGCTCTTAAAAGATAACTTTTTCCTCTTAAAACTGATTAAAAGTTTATTGTAAAAAGCGAGATAAGCCTTGAAATTTGAAACCTGAGGAGGTTTCTTGTTTTTTTTTCGTGCTCGGTTTGTGTCAAAATAAAACGATATAAACCACACAGATCTCGCGAGCTAATGTTGAAGTAAGTTTGCAAGTGAGGCGCCGTGATTTTGCATCTCCAACTTTACGTTTGCAAAATGCTTCTTACTATTTAATGCTTTCTGCCCAAGTCAGGGTGAGGTGCGTACCTTCGCTGCGACGTGCAAGAGTAGATGTCGCGAGAGTGTTTGTTTTCTTCTGAATTGCAGTATATTCCGCTAAGGAGATAGTTTAGCTATTAGCTGCTCACAATCTGTGCTTCATGACCAAAAAATGAGACTATGCTTCTGGGTTGTGATGCAAGCGATGATTGCCAGCATGCTTGCGCAAGCAAACACTCCACCGTGGTTCGAGAACCAATGGCTGTGGGAACTGCGTGAAGATGACGACGTTGGTATGAAAATACTTTTAACACTAAAGAAAAACTGTAAGAAAATGTCGAATTTATGGAATTTGGGTTCTGCCTGACATGCAAATTTCGGGATTTTTAACAATGGCTATCACTTTACATGTAAACGGTAAGGTTTGCAAAACGAGTTTGATATAGCTGCAAACGTTTTGTTTATCAGTGTTTCAAAATCTCATTAAAACAAACGATTTTTAGGGTTCTTACCAGTGCGTGAAATATTGCTGCATGTAAAGACCCATGCTTTGAATTACTGTAGACCTTCACATTTCCATAATAATCTGCGCTTATCGTAAAGAAACAGCATAACCTTTTCACTCCAATTTTTTTTGTTAATAGCGTTTCGAATTTTTGTTTCGTTCTGTTTTCTTGCATCGGACTTGATCGATCGTTGTGTCATTTCGTCTTGTGCAGTTGCCCAGTTGGTAGGAACTAGTGCTAAGTGAAAGGACTGCGTTAGTTGCACGTAATTACAAACAACTTATCAGGTCTGCCATGCAACAGAAGCTACTCGAACAAAACCGCACATGCCTTTGTGGTCATGAACGGCTTTAACTCGCTTTTTATGTAATTCGTCGTTTACACGAAAATGCTCAGCAGCGTCATATGCACGGATAGTGGCATATCAACCAGTGCGTATTCAATATCATGAATGCGATTAGGAAACCAGACGCGCTATCATGGTTGGAACTGAAATGGCTTTTGATAGGAAGCCCGATTTCAATTACGACTTTAATCAAGTCTTGTCAGTCACTGTGGCGCAGCAAACGGCGCAAATGACGACATTTTCGCCAAAACGCTTTCAATTGAACGTCACAATCAGCAAACAATGATAGGGGAGGGACTGTCAATTCTCACTCACTGCATTAATGTACTGAAGAGTGATGACCTGCTGCTGGAAAGAGAATGCGCCTTGAATTATTGAACTGATAAGGTTGTGTTCGTCCAGTGCAGATCGCCATCTTATCGTCATGTTTCGATCAGAGAGTGCCAATACGTAATCACGATGATAGTTGTGTGGGGGGTTGACCGGATGGCGCGAAGGCGTGCTGCAGGCCGCACGTCCATCCACTTGCGGCATAACAGCGCGATATGGAAGATTCACAGTTGCGCTGCGGCACTTAACAACTCAACGGTCGGCAAATAGATTGGAAAGGGTTACTTTCTTATAAAGGTGATAAAAACAAACGATAAGAAGCTATGTTCCAGAACCTTTAAAGGGAGCCTGTTCCTGAGGGTTCTGCAACATTTTCGCTGTTTTTTTCGGATCGTGTTTCAAGTGAAATCGTAGCATGTTGCGCCATTGAAACGGTTTGAGGAGAATGAAACACAAAGCAAGCATGAACTGTTTGTCTAACGACTAAGACATAGGCGTAGCCAGGGGAGGTCTGCGGGGCCATGCCCTCCCCCAAAATTTAATATATTCAGACACTTTGTGCTTTGAGAAGCGGTATCTCAAACAAAATAGTGTTATTCGTCTAAAATCAAACATTTTGGCTCCCAAATTTTTTGGCTTTCCCAAAAACTTTGGGCTGGCCACGCCAGTGCACTAAGATATGATTTTGATTCACGATATGTTTTTGTAAGCTAGCAGGTTCAAACAGAAAACATAATAATTTCATTAACGAAAACAATGTTGAAAAAGATCAGATCTTGACATTTTGCCAAGTCGTATTAAGAACATCAACGCACAAAACAATGTTTTTTTCCAAAGTATGAACAAACGTACTTGCTGCAGATACGCTTTTTCAAAAATAAGCGTTGCAATACAATGTATCCTTCCATTTCAAACTCACAAAATTACCGAAAAGTAGATTATTGTCGATAAGCCACATGCATTCAAACTTTTTGAATGGGTCGTCCTTTTTACTTTCAAGTGATAACTTGGATCCAAGTTGCGACAGTTACTTTTTAATGCTTTCCCAGAAAGGACGTTTTGCGATCCATACAAACCATTAGTTTTCCTCACAGGACATTATCTTTTTAATTGTTCATGCGCCGCCGATTTTACTTTAAAGCCTATCAAGCTTTCCAAGCACTGTGTTCACAGAGCGGTGCAAGCAGTGCATGGTGGGTTTCCTTTCCTTGCTGGCCAAAATTGCTTGCTGACCGCGACGAGTTAAAGGATAAGCCGCGGCGACGGCGGTGAACACAAGTCGCTAAATCGGGCATTATGCCCTAGAGATGAACGAAGCATTACTGTCATAAAGTGCTAATGTCTCTTTATGAAAAACGCTACTAATTTCACATGGAGCCACTTTCGGCGTTTGCTGCAATGTAAAGAAACGTTTTTATTTTGTGATTTATACAGTCACCTAGTTAAGACAGACCGCCTGGCATTACTGTGTCCTTTATAAGCCGGTTAAAAAATACAGTATGTGGGTCCCGGGCATTGTGTGCTTACCACAAAGAAGATTTTGGCCTAAATCAATCTCTTGAACGCTACTGTTTCTAAGTGACTTCTGACATATCAAAAAAAATTGACGAAAAGTGAAGAAAGACGTGTTTAGCTAGGATAAGTATCCGTTTATGGTAAAAAAAGATTGAACTGACATTCATTGAAACAGTCCGATATAAAAAAATGCATCTAAAACGTCAGCATTTCAACAATAATATTTTCTTTGTGAGACTACGACAGCAATTTTTTATCTGGAGTTTAAGCGTCATTGCACGTTTCGACTTTTTAGTTAAAATGCTTCGTAACGTATGAACGAACTATTTTCAACATGTTATACCTGTTATTCAACTATTTTCAACATGTTATACCTGTATTTTATTTCAACATGTTATACCTGCATTTTCAACATGTTATACCTGTTACAAACAGGCGCCCGCCCGAGGTTTGCTCTTACAAACAGCGAAATAAAGTTGATAGCATCCGATGTGGACCGCCACCAACGCCTCCGGTACGCCGTTACCGGTACAATCGGTACACGCTACTTCACCGTCGACGCCGATTCCGGTGTGGTGAAACTACGAGAGCCCTTCGATCGAGAAGTAAGTAAATGTATATTCAATGCTTGCACTGCTTGGTTTTCGTGACAAAAGTTTTTGATTTTGGTTTTCGCACTGCATGATTTTCGTCAAAAACGGCATAAACTGTTGTTGACGCAAAAAACATGACGAGTAGTTAGTTTTACATTTACTTACTATGTAAGAATCACTGCACACCACATTTCATTTTTTGTCTCACCAAATCGAGTTTCGGAAGAGTATATGCAGTAAGGAGAAAGGCAAGGACCACAAATATGCTGAACAACGTACATAGATTGAAATGATGCAGTCTGGAAAATACTGGTGATTTCCAATAATATCGCCAGTGAGCATTCTTCACTGTGGAAATCTTTTTAAATTAGTTTGAAGAACGAGGCTTGTAAATGTTGCATACAACGACTGATTTTTTCTTCTTGAACATAAACATTATAAAAAGTAGCTGTAGCTTGCATGTACTTACAGTAAAATCATTAATCAAAACCCTGCATATCTGTTGGGTGTTAAAAAGAAGCTTTCAGATATATTTTCATATCGAATAATATGCAGGTTTTCCATCTTCCTGCAGTCTAACTTGTTGAAAGTTGAAATACCGAGTCGCAATTGTCTGAAGATTCTGATTCAGGTTTTGGTGGCTTTCAGCCGTAAAGTACGCGTAGCAACAAAAATTAAAAAAGAAACTAACAAAAATGAAAAAACTAAACGAAGAAATAACAAGAGTTAATAAAATAAAAGAATTATCAAAAATAATAAAACAAAAATTTAACAAATAAACGAAACAGTAATAAGAAAAATAAAAAATAAAAACAAAGACAGAAACGTACTAACAAAAATCTATTTCGACAATGTTTTCAGGTTAGCAGCAAATATCGGGCAAAGTTTACTGTGACTGATGGCGTCGACACGGTAAGTTGCCTGCTTTCTGATCAGTTAATTCGCAGTAATTATTGTGCTTTTGCCAAACATGTTAAATAGGCGTTAACTGTAGATGTGTTGCTTATCCTGCAAATGCTCCTTTCAGTCAAGAACTTCAAAGCTTTAGCTTTTCGCGACACCTTCGAACAAATAGTTTGCAGAGCAAATACAGCAGTTTCTCAAAAGCTAAGCCAAGAGAAACGTCGTTGTGGAAGTCTTAACAGAAACAATGCACAAAAAATGTACTCCAAAATCGATTTTGTAAACGTACTGTTGCGTGAATTTTAATACACGTTCAAATAAAGCTTCTTTTGCATAAAACTTTGGTTTTCAAAAGGTCTAATCGAATTTTTAACTCATTCGATGTGAATGAAGGTTTGGTGTCAGGCAAATTCTCCTTTATGGCCTGTTTCAGCAGCACAAGGCAAAGCAGATTAGCTTTTGGCGCTATCATCAAAATTTCGTCAAGTCGAAATATGGAACATATCGTTCCCCCGGAAGAGCACTTCACACTTTTTTGTGTAACACATTTCCGCTGCCCGTGCATCTCGAGGAAAGGAGAATTAAACTCTCAACCAAGAAAGGCAGAAAATGTGACAGCGACGCTTCAAAGATGTCTGCTAATTACTTTTTATTTCATGCCTGTTTTTTCAGCACTCAAAACTTGGTTGCGGCGATTTCTTCGCGTAGTCAGAAGGTGTTTTTTGGTGATCGCTTTTACAAAGTAACACCACATCAAGAAGATTTCAAAGATGCAACATATTTACACGTGATGCCAGTAATGAACGACAGCTGGAAGCTGTGGTACGAAAAAACAATTAGTGCGTTTTCGACACATTCTCGCATTTGGCATTCGGGAGCATTCCGAACAGGCGCTCGCCACATTCAGAAGGCATGGAATTCTAACTTCAAATGCGCCATTGTTCTTGAAACGCAGCAACTTTAAATCGACAACAGCGTTCTCTCTTCACTGTGCACAACTTATGTGACGTATACCTTCGAAAATTCATATTAGGCAGTAAAAAATTTGGAAATTTTGCAAATAACGCAGGTTCTTGATCTCATTAAGAAAATGTTCGCTTCTCTTATTTCTTTGTCCGAAAAGGTTGAGCAAGAAGCCGACATTCGAATCGTGGACGTCAACGACAACTCGCCGAGATTCACGCGTGACCGATACGTTGCGAGAATTCCCGAAGATGCTCCGGTCGGAACCGAAGTTATACGAGTTTCAGCTTCAGATCCCGATACGGGAATGGGAGGTTCAGTAAGATATCTTCTGGAGGTAGGCAAAATGAACAGACACCAGTGCTGTTTCGGAAAAGGTAACCGATCTTTTGTTTTCGATCGAAATTTATCTAAACAGTTTAGAACAAGGTGTTGTCATAAGGGTTGTAGGTATATAAACTTTAAAAACTTTCAACACCTATCAAATTCATGAAATAAAATATCTGGTCAAGCACGTCATAATTGTTTCCAATACATCAGTCCTTTTGCCTTAAAGGAATCCAAATGAATTCAGGGAAACGTCTTAGCTGGAGACAATACAGCTATGTCTTGTACATCACGAACTGTACCTCTGGCTTAAAGGTGCAAAAATAATCTCTTCCGATGATTTTGTCTGTTGATAGTTTACATTTTTATCACAAGAAAATACCTTGTGATGGAATATAACAAAAGATTGTAAAACCGTGAACAGTGCGAAAAAATTTAGAATCAAAGAAATCTTGTTTTGTTTCATATTCCGTTTTTGTTTTCAAGTAGAACCATACATTTAATGCGCGTGGTTACGTTTCCAACAGATTGCGTCACCAGCATTTGCTCACAAAAGCAGACGTGGCAAAGCTGACACTAAATCGCCTGCCCCCCCATCTGCCGCTTTGCGATTGCTCCATTCACAGACGCCACAAATTGTGTGTGTTTGATTGGCAACCGTGAATCCCATGGGTCTTGTCTGGCGGTCTGAAATCTCTTGCGTTTTCAAATTTGACAACCATGTGCTGGCCATTGGGTAGACGGGTATAAACTAAAGTGAAGAACAATTAGGCTTGATTTGATTTTTTCTTTCAGTGTTATTATTTGTCGCTCAAGCGAGATTCTAGACTTACAAAAAGATTGGCTAACTTCTGGGGACGGAAATTTGTTTAAAGGGTGCTTTGTAGTTTTTTACAAAACGCTTTGTAGTTTTTTACAAAACGCTTTATGCGCATTTTGCATTTCCTGCAGGAATGGCAAAGCATTTTTGCGCAGTATTTCTTGGCCGAAGTTCGCGCTCAATTGTCGAAGTGAAACTCTCAAATCGAAAGCTTGTCATTCGTGTTGTAAAAACCATGACTTCAAGCTTTT